>Ga0315289_10001111_pt1 | contig 42138 bp, 34 predicted proteins | sample YL17G11_40_MG_FD_203452 | JGI IMG/M metagenome (GOLD analysis project Ga0315289, IMG submission 203452) | Sediment microbial communities from Yellowstone Lake, YNP, Wyoming, USA - YL17G11_40 | ecosystem: Environmental > Aquatic > Freshwater > Lake > Sediment | place: USA: Wyoming | collected... | reverse complement strand
TGATTCAAGAAAGTGGTTGATTGTGTGGTTGTGGTGCATTTGGACGGGTGTAAAAATTGAGGATGATGGAAGGTTGGGTGCGGAAATTCAGGCAGGTTATTTGTAATGTGACAATGTCAAGTTAATTGCAACAGCTTTAATGACGGTATTTCATCCGAAAGAGATTGTGATAGCTCAACCGCCTGACCAAGAAATTCCGCTTGATCTTGATTTTATGGAAGAAGTAGCCCAAGCTCTGGCTGGTGTTGCTGATTATGATACCCATTGGATGGGGCGAGAATACGCTTCATCAGGCGAAGAGGATGCAAGACATAAATTAGAAGAATATTGGGATACATCAATCGCTAATGGCGATTCAATCCCCTATTCAGAAGAAGAACTCGTCAGTCTTACTAATGTTCCCGAAGCTGATGATACGATACAAGTCACTTCGTATGAACTTAAAATAAATAATGTAGTAATTGATAAAACAAAATGTTACCCCTTTGCATGCACCCAAAATATTAAAAACCATGCAATAGACATTAACGATGATTACAAGGTTGTCAAAACTCCAACATGGTGGTATTTGGCTTATGGTTTATATGAAAATATAAAGAGACATTGGGACGAAAGTGAATTTATACAGTTTATTTTAGATTTACTCGGCAAGATAAATATGCAAAATAATTTTTACTCACTTGATTCTGAAATAATCGGAAATTCAAATGAAATTACAGGAAATCTTGTTTATATCCAAGATTATGAAAATATGCCATCAAACGAAGGTAACGGTAAAATCCATTTATTGGAAATAAAGCCAAACGAGAGCGATGATTCATTTTATGATAAAATAAAGAAAGTTGAAGAAACTGGGGGTATAGGCTATATTATTATAACTACAAATCCAATCTTCTTAGATACACAAAATACAACAATTCTAGGTCTGGCTATATCTGCATATGACGGCGAAAAAATTAAACAGAGTCTAAAAGACTTTGATATAGTTTCAATTGAAACAACTCAAAATAAACTCAACGTGTTGTGTTGCAATGAAAATCCTATTGGAAGAAAATATATCTATCATATAGACATGAATTTGTTCAGGACCTATAATATTGATACTCACGGGCTTGCGATGATATGGGCAACCAAGACTTTATCTTGGCTCTTTCATAATTTAACACTAGGGCTCTATCCTAAAGCTGATGCGTTTATTATTTCTGATTTAAGAGACGATATTCACCCTCTAGGACCCTCTTCTCTAATAGGTGATGTACGAAACATTACTAATCCACCGGAACTGCAATCACTTTGCCCAATCCCAGGTTTTGCAGTCGACGGAATATATTGTGGCTCACTTAGTGATGAAGGGACGATGGTCCATATGGAAATTCATGCGACACGAAATAATGAATCGCAAGGGTACAATGTCATCGGAACTATCAATGGCGATGGGGAGAATCCTAAGGATATTGTGATTCTCTCAGCTCATTATGATAGTCTTTGGACAGCAGGAGCAATAGATGATGCATGCGCTGTCAGTGCAGTATGGGGAATTGCGAAATACTTTAGCGATAACGACATTATTCCAGAATATACTATTAAATGTATTGCATGGACTGGTGAAGAGTGCATTTGTCGTGGATCAAAACAATGGGTCCGAAGCCATCTCGTAGATCCTCCTGAGCCTGATTATAATGTTAAAGCAATAATCAATATGGATCCTATCGCGATGAGATCTGGTTCATTGTCTCATGATATCCCATTTACGCCATATATTTATCCCGCTTGTTTATATAATAAAATTATTAAAGTAATGGATCGTACTAATTATGAAGTAGCGACGGGGCATCCATTTGAATATCCAGATCAACATGATAGAATAAAGATACCCATGGTTAGTGATACTGAGGCATTTGCTCCAACTGATTATCATCCTGAGCCTTTTTCAGAAATCGTTCTTACTCTTGAACGATACGCGTATGAAGAATGGAATAAACAATGGCCAGGTGACTTATATGTGCCCTGGGATCATCGATCTGGATATAACTTCGAATACGGAGATGTCTGGGATACCGAGAATATTGTTGATACTAATGACTTATGGTATACGGCAAACATGGTAATGAACTTATCTAAATTTTGTGCCATAGATGCCGTTTTGGATCTTAACGAAAATGGTTGCACCTATGAACCTGAGGACTTGGATCTTGATGGGTACAATGATTCAGTTAAAATCTCTTATAACATTACGATAGATGTTTCAGCTTGGGGAGAAATTCAGTCCGAAATTTATCAGAATGATATAATTCAGACAAAACCTTTTGAGACAGGTCTTATGAATATCTGGCAGGATAACGCAACATCTGGAGAGTTGATGGTAACCCTACCACCAAACGCTTCTGCTGGATACTGTGACATTCGTGTTCATCTCATAGATTATCGGGGAAACGAAGATGATTTTGATAACACTACAGTCTACCTATATCCCTATTCCAATCCCCTCGCTGATTTCATTTATGACCTAAATCCTGATAATAAAAAAATGATCAATTTCACAGACCTGTCTTTATCATCACCAAACGCAACATTGGAGTCATGGAACTGGAGTTTTGGCGATGGCAATTATTCCAACCAACGAAATTTTTCTCATAATTATTCCGATATCGGCACTTATAATGTCACATTGGTAGTCACTGATAACACGAATAAAACTGCAAATATTACGCAACAGGTCGAAACATTCAATTCTTATCCAGTTGCTTCCTTCATGACGGAAACTAACATTGTTATCACTAATACTACCCTGACATTTACCTCCGATTCCTCTGATGTTGACGGGAGTATCGTAAACACCACATGGTATTTTGGGGATAACACGACCGGATATGGTGAAGAGGCAAATCATATCTACAATAAAAGTGGGATCTATACAATTATGCTTAAAGTGACCGATAATGATAACTATACGAATTATACAGTAACTACTGACTATGTACTTGTTGCTGACGCTTTAGTTGATGACGATTTTACCGACGATCCCGATGCACATAAATGGGATACAATCACAGAAGGGCTCAATGATGTCGAAAACGGAGGCGTCATCTATGTATTCAACGGTCAATATGACCCCATCGAAATCGAAAAGTCGATCGCACTGTACGGAGAAAGCAGAGAAAACGTGCTCATCAGTGGAGGAAAACCTGGGATAAAAATCCGATACAATAATGTTTCGCTCAGCGGGTTCAATGTCAGCAGCGGGACAACCGGATTTGATGTCTCCGTGAAATACGACGAGAACCATACAAGCAACGTGGCCATCGAGAACTGTAACATCTACGGCAACAGCAATGTCGGAATCCTTCTGAATGAATCAAATTATTGTTCAATTGAGAATTGTACTATCAAAGGAAGCAGCATTGGAGTGAAGATCATGAATAATTCCACATATAATGTAATTAGGAAATGCACGATCTCACAGGGCACGTATGGAGTATATGTCTCCAATTCCTCACATAACTATATCGGATCACCCTCCATTTCCAACCCATACCCGACAGACTGCACGTTCACCTACAACCATAATGCAATTTATCTCAAGAACGCGGATTACAACTTCATCCTTGGGTGTGACATTGATGGAACCCCTTACCCAGGGGGCGTATCTGCACCAACGAAAGGAATCTATCTCAACGACTCAGAAAACAACACCATCTCAACTTGTTATATTCATGATTTGACGGGTAAAGGCGTTTATTTCAACGATTCAACATGGAACAAGATCGAGCACTGCAAAATCGTTGGAAATCCGAACGGGGTTTACTTTTACAACTCACCAGAGAACCTGATCGTTCAGAATCACTTTGGAATAAACTCCGAATTCGCTGTCTACCTCCCGTCCGATACGCAATATAACCATATTTACTACAACGATTTCTTCGTCAACGGAAACGGCTCAACGAACCAATCATGGGACGCTAACGGAGCAAAAGGAGCAGAAAACCTCTGGAGTAAAGAGGGGAATAGAACTCTTACCAAGGAAGGTCGCGGTGAGGGGAACTACTGGAGCGATTACACCGGAAGTGATAACGACCAGGATGGCATTGGTGACACCCCCTACGAAATCCTATCAGGACACGTGGAGAGAAATGACAGTTATCCGGTAATGGAACCCTACGGCTGGTGTGATTTTACTCAGGATTCTACACCGCCTGTAATCTCTAACGTTTCTGCTGAGCCAAGTACGGTTGGTTTTGGATACAACGTAACCATTCGTGCCATGGTCACCGACAACGCTAGCAATATCAGCATCGTGAAAGTAAACATCATCTACCCAGATCAGTCCGCCCGGAATTACACCATGGATTGTATAGGCGGCTCCTTATACCAATATACGTTCACGAACACCTGGACAGTCGGACAATACAATTACACCATCTGGGCGATGGATGAGACCTATAACAGCAACAGCAGCAGCGGGCATCATTTCCACGTCTCCGCTGCGGCGACCATCAGCATCGCCACCTTGAAGGACTCCTACGGTGCTAACCATTACATCAACATCACCGACCCGCCGAACCCGCCAGAAAACTATACGTTGGTTGCTCGGGGGCTCACCTGGGATGAATACTACAATGTCTCCTCCGGGTGTAACGTGCTTGAAGTCTCCACTGGACCGGTGAACTACCAAGAAGACGATGGTACATGGACACCGATCAACAACTCCCTCAATCAGCTCGCGACCGATCTTCCTGCCTATAACTACGGGTACCGGATTGGAAATAACCGCGGATTATTCGGTGTTTATTTCAAACCCAATGCACAGAACGACTGGCCGGTTGCTTTCGCGTACAACAGGTCAGATGATCCCGCCACGTGCGCTCTAAGGAGTAAGCTTGTGGGTGTCGGATACGTTGATCCCCAGAGCAACTGGGCGTACCAATATCTGCAGAATGTGCAGAGCAGCCAGGGACAATTAAATGGTAATTCGATGACCTATGCAGGTGTTTTCACTGGCACTGATATCACCTGGAGCTACGGCAACACAGAACTAAAAGAAGAAATCACACTCAGCAATGAAACAAAGACGACGTTGCAGAACCACCCGCCATCACAGTACGGTCTCAACAACGAGAGTTCGTATCTCGTGTTCATCACTAAATTGGATCACCAGAACCTCAACATATACAATTCGTCAGGGATTCTGACCGGAAATGTGACGATCTCGGATGCAGGGGTTGATTTCAAGGATGCACTCGGGCAATTCAAGTGTGCTCTGCCGCTTGGTGAGGCGTACGAACTGAATAACGAATCCATGAGGCAGAAACTGACGTACCGCATCATACGCCTAAATGGCAACACCTATCTCCTTTCCGGATTGAAAGTCTCTGATTTGAACGCGATGACGTTCCCGGTCGTTATCGACCCGACGCTTTCCGTGAATTCCATTTCAAACGATGGTTACATTTACAGTTCCAGTACGAACTACAACACCGCATGGAGTGCGTCTAGCGGTACGGTTGACAGTTCTGCGACCTATCTTTCGATAGGACAAAATAAAGTATCTGGTTTTCCAACATCCACCTATTACATTTACCGCGGGTTCGTCCTCTTCAACACCTCATCATTACCATCCAATGCGTACCTTGACAGCGCCATACTCTCCTTGTATAAGAAAGATGATTACTCGTCCACGGATTTCCTGCTGACCATTCAGAACGGGCAGCCGACCTACCCGCATAACCCACTCCAGGCTAGTGATTACGGTAAGAGCCACTACTCGGGTAATGGCGGCAGCCTGAATACCGCGAATTTCGTGAATGGAAGGAACAACATTACACTCACCAATCTCAACTGGATCAATAGAAACGGGACAACCAAACTGTGTCTGCGCAGTAGCAGAGACATCAACGGGACGGCTCCCACAGGAAACGAATACGTCAACGTGTATTCAGCCAATGCCCCGTTGGTGGGATATGTGCCGAAACTGATCATCACCTATCGGAACCAATCAAAGATCAAGAACACCGGGTTTATGGACATTAAGGGATACCTGCAGATACAGATTCAGTACTACAATGCTTTGCAGGGTAAATGGATGGTTGAAGACGACACCATAAACGAGACTTCAGCAAGAACGATAAATTCTGGGCAGCAGCTTGCCTTGGATACCATTTTCAACGGTCATGTGAGAACAAACGATCTTACTCATAACGGTAGTTATTATCGTGTCTATGCGGCATTCCGAGACCCTGAAGGAAATATCCTGAAAACGAATGATGACATAGATCTTGCAGCGTGGTGGCAGTTCACCGTACTTGGAATTACGTAGTGGGTTCTAAGGAATTATTGAAGTCAGGTGAAACCACCTGATTCTCTCTTTTTTCTTTTACTAAGGAAATGAAAAATCCTTCTATAACCATTCGCTGATACGAACATAATTCGCAAAGGACAAGGGACGGCCAGTGACCGATTTGGTTCCTTTAAAGAGGAGACAGTTTTACTAATTGATTGTCTTCTATAACGGCCAGTCAATAAAGGAATGAAAATTAAATGAAAAATATTCAAACCTCTTAATTAAAATATATTTCCTTGACACTATGGGGATTAAAGATTTCGTCTCCTCATATTAAAATCATATAGATTTTCTGCTAACGTCGTGTAATTAAAAGGAAGGCATTCCCTTTTTTTGATCTTGCCCATAAACATATATGGACAGGAAAAGGGATGGGAATGCCCGAATATGAAATAGAACAACAAATAGAAAAATATTGGGAAAATTTCCGAAAGCAGTTGAATGACGAAGATGCGAAAGAACTTGACAAACTCCTCATGGATCAGGAAGCGCAGTTTGTCGATCCAACAGAAGATAATCCAATACAAGCTGTTGATGTCGCTACGTGGTTGGATCCAACACCACTGATGGATATCCTAAAATCAAGATATCCGTACTTTAACATGATTAAAAAACGATTCCCGCCAAGATTCCGGTTCTTCGCATATTACACACTTTCGAAGAAACGGAATCTACGGCAGGCGTATTTGAGTCTCTCAGAAGAAGAGTTTCAGAAACTTGGGTTCACGGGTATACCAACCTATGAAGTGCTCCGGGAGTTCATCTACGAACGGATCAGTTTAGAACGTTTCCCTATGGTTTTCTACTGGGTGGTAAAAGAACTTGTGTTTCTTTTCAGGAAACGCGGAATTGACCTAGGAAGACGAACGTTCCAGGATGCAACTGATATCAGAGCGTTGAAACATGATGACGAGGCACAGTACAGCGGGTATTACAAGGAATCAGGGTATAAACTGGATGTAACCATCGACGCGGAGCGTGACGTACCGTTACAGTACGTCCCATTGGAGATCACCAGTGATGAAGGGAAGAATCTGATCCCTTCACAAGAACACCTTATATCTCTTGGCATACAAACAAAGGAACACATCGTCGATGACAAATATGCGACCTATGGGAATATCGCACGAAGTGAAACCCATGGAACGACGATGATCTACACGATAGCAAAAAACTGGGTGTATAACACCAGTGGTACCTCTGATGGTATTAAACAGTTGTATCAGAAGTATCACGAGGAGAATGATTTTGTCGTTGGTGCTGATCTTGAGTTCATGTTGCATTACCTGTGCAAGAAAGGTGAAACTGAGATTGTCGGAGCTCTCTTTAGGAATCAGCGGATGGCTGAAGCGGAGGAGAACCCAGAAGGATACGAACAGAAGTGCAATGAACGAGGAAGCCGCATGGAAGGATTCTTCGGACGGATGAAGACAACGACGATCCTCGATGATCACCCCAGTCAACGGGGATGGAAAGGATTCCTTCTGCGAGCAGGTCTGTCAATGCTTTCTTTGGTGTTTGCTGCTTTGATTAGAGCTCAGAATGGGGTTCTGGAACATCTGTCGAATGTGACCTACGTCATCTAATAGGTGAACTGGAAGCCTGAACAGGATCAGCTTCCAGACGTTGAATGTTTGATGGATGGTTGCAGAAAGAGGTGATGGAAATGATGAATTAAAGATTTCAAAATAGGATTTCTTTAATCCCCACTATCTCCTATTTAATTATAGGAAAATGTTATATACCACCTTTTCCATATCATCCCACGATATTCCCACTAAGAAGAGCTATGAACTCAATCATCCGCCTCGACACACGAGGGCGACTCGTCATCCCCAACGAATTCCGAGAAACCCTCGACCTAAAAGAAGGAGACGAGGTGTTGATGGGCCTTGATATGAAAACCAACACTCTTTCTATCAGCCCTATTTACGGAAAGGCAGACAAACTCGTGAAAATCGAAATAGAATTTGACGATAAACCAGGGAGCCTTGCCAAGCTTGCAGAAACATTAGCAAAAATCAACCTCGACCTCATCATGACCGAATCCAAAAGTTTCCAACGCGGCACTAAGGCACGGTGGTACATCATCGCAGATACCACAAAATGTCCTTATGAGATAGGGGAGATAAAAAAGACGTTACTCCAAAATCACTCGGTGGAGTCCGTGAGCATCACCAAGATCGCTCGTGATCGACTTCATCGTTGAGGAATATGCCTCTGCAAAGATATTGTCCTGTTTAAAGAGAGACGATACGAAGAAATTAGTAATAGACATACGCAAAAATGGAAGAAAATTATGAATCGCCGCATCATCTTAACACTCGTTATTCTTTTGCTGCTAGCTACTTCTTTTATTGGTGTATCAAATCCCTTAACAAGTTATAGTAAAAAACCAATAGATGTACAACAAAACACTATCTCTAACAGTGAATTACAAGCTCAAATCTGGCCGATGTTCAAAAATGATGCTCAACACACCGCAAGAACCACATTCGATACAAGCAACATCACAGGCGTCGAAAAATGGAGAAGACAAGACATTGAACCCGAAGTATACCTATTTCCCACATTGATAGACAATGACGACACCTTGTATGTTTCCGACGGCTGGAACTTTTATTCAATGAGGGCCAATGGAACAACACGGTGGCAGCGCGAACCCCTGGGATATGAACTCTTCTACTCATTAGGAATTGGACCGGACGGTACTATTTACGTTGGCTCATCCAAAAGATTATACGCTTTCAACCCAGACAATACAACAAAATGGATCCTTAGCACTGACCAACAATTCTCTAGCATTTTAGCATTCGCTTCAGACTCGACTATCTACACCGGAACCTCAGATGGTTCCTTGTACGCCCTCAACCCAAACGGAACAATCAAATGGGAATATAACATTGGCTCATGGGTCATCAGTGTTTCTCTCGACCAGTCAGAAAACATCTATGCCACCGCCCGCTACGACAACCATCTTTATTGTCTCAATCCAAATGGCACACTCCGATGGACTTTCCTGTCGACCCAGGATTATTTCGATTCGCCTTTAATCGCGGATGACGGTAACATCTACATCACAACTTTTGATAGTATTTATGCAATCGCTCCAAACGGCACCAAGAAATGGGAGGTACCAATGGATTATGGAGAAAGTCCAGCGCTTGCCCCCGATGGTACCCTTGTCTATTCTCCGGTTGCTTCCCCTGAAATCTATGCCCTTGACCCAAAGGACGGCCACATATATTGGGTTTATCGTGTCGCTGAGGAAGTGCAAGACAAAACTGGTGTTGTCATCGGCGGTGATGGCACCATTTACTGCCCGTACGTCGTCAAATATAACAGTCGTGAACATGGTTACATCTGCGCGCTCACTCCAAGCGGGCAGTTAAAATGGACGGCACAATTTAAGGGAAACCAAAATTCGATTCGTATCTGTGGGAACCCGTCTATTAATGCGGATGGCACTATCTACCTGACTGCGTGGTACCATGACGGCCATTTCTATGGTGGCCTCCATGCTTTTGCAAGTGGGCCGTTCGGGGTAGATGCCGGTGGCCCTTACAGTGGCATAAAAAAAGAACAAATATTCTTCTATGGCGCCGCCTGGGGAGGCACCCCATCCTACACGTATCACTGGGATTTCGGCGATGGAAACACATCGAACGAAATCAGCCCAACCCATACCTATACCGCGGCTGGGAACTACACGGTGATATTCACCGCAACCGACTCTAACGGGACGGTTCTATCAGATAACACGTTCGTCACCGTTGACTACCCCCCGCCCTACATCAGTATAACAAAACCCGGTTATGGGACGTACTTTTTTAATGTCAAGGTATGGCCAGTGCCTCTCTTTTGGTTCTGGTTCCTCAATGAGATTGATAAGCTAGACTCGACAGTTATCGGCCCATTAACAATCAAGGCTATAGCGGGCCAAGAAGATGTGGGAATCAACCGCGTCGATTTTTACGTTAACGGCAAGCTAAAATACACAGATACGACTCCACCCTACGAGTGGGTTTGGAACGAGCATATAATCGGAACATGCTGCTTGCGGGTTCGGGTGTTTGATAATTTGGGGCGATTCGCGGATGATACTCGATATGTCTTGAAGATCTAGACATAACTTATGTAAGTTAAAATAAATTGGTTGTGATATCCCGAATTAAGTTTCTCCTTATTTTTCAACTTTATAATTTCAACACAACTTTTTATCATTTACTCTCATCTTTTCTGTAAAAACCTAAATGGGTGTCCGAAGACACTCATATTAAAGGGTGCTATGAGGATGTTCAAAATTATAATAATAGAGAGGTTAGAATAACCCTATTAGGAACCTTGACGAACCTATTCACCCCATTTATCCCGTTAGTAAAACGTGCCTTTTATGATAACAACATCATCGATGGGCGTTTCCACACAGATGAGCCAATGAAATACACGATAATAACGACCGTCTATTATAAAAGCAAACTGTTTCTGGAACAAATTTATTCCCGCGAAGTATTTCCATTTAGTAAAAATTTCCCAAAGAAAATAAGATAAGTTACGACCAGTGAAAAAAAGAAGTTTTTAGTAAGTCCGTGGAAAAATTTCGTTTAATTTTTCGTCGATTTTTTCGTCGAAATATTCGTCGAAAATTTCGGGAATTAGGACAACATCATAACCACTAGACCACTGTCTTATGGGACTAAACTGCATTTAGAAAAAGAAAAAAAGAAAGAGAGAGGCTGGAAAATCGATACCCCGTTAAAATCAGCTTTTATCGATCGTTTTATCAGGAGAAAAACGGTACAGTTCCCGACAGGAGCACTTTTTTCATTTTTTCTCCTGTTGGAAGCACCAAAAAAAATTGACGAAAATTGAATTTTCTTCTATTGCTGCAAAAAGGGAGCTTTATACCCGAAAAGTATCTCTTACATAGCAGCCTCGGTCATCTGTTCCAACGGACCGGTTGGTTTCATAACATATGCTACTGCATGCCTTCTAAGGTTTCTTTTTCATCTCACGGTGTATCCACCACGTGCCTCCGAGAGCGATAGGAATTCCGATTATAATGGCGATCCCGATGATAATCCACAGTATTGAATAGATGAGATAGTTAAATGTCCATGCTGCAAATGGGGTATTCCATTTTCCATCGATATAAACCTTGATGATGAGTCCGATGAAGATAATAAACGATATCGCATTGCCTCCATCTGACCTGCGTGAGCGATTCCCGAACAGATGCCCACGTCTATATTCTTTCCTTTCCTCACCAGGTAGTTTTTTCCACCAGAGAAAATAAATCGCAGCCAGCGCGATAATGACTGGGATTCCTATGAGGAGGAATTCCCAGAGAATCAACCACAATAAAAAAGAAACAATATGTCCCATGGTCCATAACCCTAACGTCGCAGGCACAAAACCAGTTGTTTGAGCATTTCCTGCGAACCACAAGAAGACAAGAATGGCACCGACGACAGCCACAATAGCTGCTACAATAAAGATGACAAGCATTTTCCAATGGTTTCTCAAGAATTTTTTCCAGGTTTTTTCACCAATTTCTGACGTAGTTTCCATCATTTTAAATCCTACTACCTTTTCAATCTACCACAATACCAGCTCTTCGTATTTGTTCTCCGTATATAACGATTTTGTATTGCGCGCCGTTGTTTAGGTTTTATCATTTTATTTTATAGTGATGAACAATTATTTTCTTGGTGAAACTTATATCGGAATGTTTATTACGTAGTGCGGTATCTTCCTTTTTTAACCATTGATTAAGAAATGAGGTGAAAAGATGGAGATACAAACAAGCAGGCTGTTAGGCATCATTGGTGCTCTTTTCATGGTGATTGGCATTCTTCCATCAGTCGGATGGCTTTTGATGATATTAGGAATCGTCTTTGTACTTATTGCATTAAATGGGTATGGAGATGCGTACAAGGATGGCAGCATCATCCATAACACGGTTTATACGATTGTTTTCGAAATTATCGGCGTCGTCGTCTTCATAGGTGTCGTTATTTATGGAGCAATGGGTTTTCTTGCCTCATTGGGAATCAAGAACATCTCTGATCTACAGTCATGGCAACAGATTAACTGGCAACAAGCGGTGAATACCACCAACATCCTTCCGTTCGTGGGAGCAATCGTCCTTGGACTTGTTATCCTGTTTGCATTTACAGTTCTTGCATCTTTGTATTTCAAGAAAGCAATGAATGCCCTCTCTACAAAAACCGGGGTAAAACTCTTTCATACCACAGGTACAGTGTTCTTTATTGGGGCTCTGCTCACGATCATCCTTATTGGTTTAATTATCATATGGGTGGCATTTATCCTAATGATGATATCATTTTATGAAAGTAAACCGCATGAACAAATGCAGCAACCCAAATAACAAGATCCCTCGTCACAACCGTAGAAACATCTTAAATAAATTAATTTATCTACTAATATTAAGAAGGGATTTATACCCGTGGGTGCCAAATCCCTACAGGAGCACTCTGTCATTTTTTCTCCTGAAGAAAATTTATGAAAATGTTGTTTTCTTCTGTAACATTAAAAAAGGGAGCTTTTTAACCGAAAAATAGCTACTCCCGATGATTTTAGAAGCTATACATTTTGATGATTATTTATCTTTTTTCAAAAGGATTTTCTCTCTGGTTCAGCAAGACCCCCAGCGGCTATAGTAATCTTTTTTTCTCCCCTCCAATGGTTTTCAAGACCGCCACCGTTAACCCAGCTTAACCACCCGAGCAACCATCAGAGTAAACAAGTAAAAAGTTTAATCTAAGACTTTTTTATATATCGATATCAGTTTCATGAAGATAAAAATTAAGATATTACCTCGAAACGTGCTGCAAGAAGTCGACGTTGCAAATGGTTCAACCGTATCAGATCTGTTACGAAAAATAAATTTAAAACCTGGTGCATTCGTCGTGTTAAAAAACAATTCCCCAATCCCAGTTGATTATGTCTTAATCGATGATCAGGAGTTGTGCATTCTACAGGTCACTTCTGGTGGATAGTTATATTTGTTCCCCTAGAATAGCAGATAATCATAAAGCCTTCTCAAGGCTTTAACACGGGTTCGAATCTCCGACAGGGAGCATTCAACAAGGAAAGTTTTGCAAAAAAGATAGGCAGATATTAATTACAACAATAGCATGATGAAAAATCATCATTTAAACTAACATACCTAAAATTGTGATGTTTTTTCGAATAAGAAAAATTTTTTAACAAGATTAGTATTCCACTTGTATCGCTCTAGTGCGCGGTAGGAAAAATGTTATGTCTAGTAAAAAAGAAATCGAAGATGCATTAAATATTGTCAAATTAAAATTTGATGATCCTAAATTGAAACCGCGTTTTGTTGGTTTTTCAAAAAATATGCAGTTTACGTTCCCGGATCTTAAAACAACGTATTTGATTAGAGTTAATAATGGCGTGGTTCAATCGCTTTCAGAAGAGAGTATCCCTACTCCAGATATCCATGTAACAATCGATAGCGGGATTCTCATTGGCATCATGAATAAAAAAGTGAATCCTATGACCGCATATCAAACCGGTCAGCTGAAAGCAAAAGGTAATCTTACTGATTTATTAAAATTACAAAAATTATTGTAGAGAATAGAGTAAATTAAAATGGTATTATTTGGGATTTATTCATATGTATGAGATGATAAAATGAAAGCATTCATTACAGCTCCGTTTCATGAATTAGGATTTAAGATACTTAAAAAATATATGAGTGTTACCTATGAGAACTGGCGAGAAACTGGTGTTCTCTACCGCGATTCTCATGAGTATATTGAGAAGATCAACAAAGAAAAAGCCGATGTTCTTATCACTGAAGGGGATATGATTGATGGAGATGTGTTGTCCTCATGCGATATAAAGATTATTGGTATTTGTCGTGGATACCCTGATAATGTTGATATGGATGTTGCCACCAAAAAAGGCATCCCTGTTTTTTTTACGCCTGATAGAAACGCCGATGCTGTTGCGGATCTCACAATTGGGTTAATGCTTTGTCAGTTACGCCATATCACCAAGTGTGATCGACTCCTACGATCTGGTACTTTCTTTGTTGATACAGGGGAGGGATTGGCTGATCTCTACCGACGTTTCATGGGATGGGAACTCGGAGGCAAAACCGTTGGCATCGTTGGTCTTGGTGGCGTTGGAATGCGGGTTGCAAAGCGGTTGAAATTTGGATTTGATGTAAAGATTCTGGTCTACGATCCTTATGTTGAAGAGAAAAAAATAAAAGAAGTTGATGGGAAAAGAGTGGATCTAGAAACTCTACTTAAAGAATCTGATCTTGTGTCTCTTCATGCGAAGGTTACTGGAGAAAACGTTGGGATGATTGGCGAAAAAGAGATTACATTGATGAAGCCAACAGCCTATTTTTTTAATACTGCCCGAGCAGCCCTTGTTGATGAAGATGCGTTGTTTGAAGCATTGAAAGAAAAACGCATCGCTGGAGCTGGTCTTGACGTTTTCGGATCAGAACCGGTTGATTCCGATAACCGTTTTCTTCCATTGGATAATGTGACCATAACGCCTCACGCTGGTGGATCTACATTTGATGCTGAGATTCGGCAATCGTTGATGATTGCGCAGGATATTGAAAGCTATTTGAAACAGAAGAAACCAAAGTTTTTGAAAAACCCTGAAGTTCTTAAAAGGTGAAAGGATATGAGTCGATACGTTGTAGCTTTGGATTTTGGACATGGGGGGGCAAAGGTTCTTTTTTTTGACCTTGAGACGGGTCATCGTTTTTCTTTGTATCAGAAATGGGGGTATTTTACACCAGAGAATGACGAGTATCGGAAAGAGTTCCATCCGTCTGAGTTTTTTAACATCTTTTGTCAACTCGTAAGTGACGGACTACGCAAGCAGAAAATCAAGCCTCATGATGTTGTTGGCATAAGTATTGCATGTATGAGACATTCGTATGTTTTTTTAGATGGTAAAGGTATGGAGATTTATGCTGGACCAAATACGGATGTCCGGGGGGTGTTTTATCAGGATGTTGTCGAAAGCGTTCCTCTTGATTTATACCAGTTGACCGGTCAGGGGCCTCCTCTGATGTTCATGCCCGCACGTCTGTTATGGTTTAAAAATGAGAGACCTGATGTGTTTAAAAAAATAAAGTATGCGGTAACGACCGGTGATTGGCTGCTGTATAGACTCTCTGGTGTGTTTGCGACAGAGCCATCGCTTGCGTCGACCACTCTTTTGTTTGATTTGGAGAAGAAACAATGGATTCCTGAGATCATGGAAGCCCTTGACATGAACGATGTGAATCTTCCTGAGGTTCATCAGGCGGGGGAGAGGATCGGTGAATTGACAAGGGAAGCATCTAAACAAATGGGGTTACCAGAGGAAACCCCTGTTGCTGTAGGTGGATCTGATACGCAACTTGGTATCCTTGCCAGTGGTGCGATTGCTGATGGGGATCTGGGAGTGGTAGCGGGAACGTCGATACCGGTGATGATGGTGCTTTCGAAGCCTGTTATTGATCAGAAGAGAAGGATTTGGACGAGTTTCCATGTTACCCCTGGGAAATGGGTACTCGAGGGGAATGGTCAAATGGGTGGTCTCATTTACGACTGGTTGAAGAATAATGTTCAGGAGATGGCGATGAAGAACGACCAAGAGACATATGCGTATATGGAATCGGTAGCAAGAAAGATCCCTGCCGGATCTGATGGTGTTCTTGCGTCTCTTGGATCGGAGATCTTTGATATCAATACGATCTCGATTGTGAGACCAGGGATGTTTAGGTTTCAGCAGCCGGTGCATCCGATGAATACTACTCCTGCTACGTTTGGTCATTTCATACGAGCGGCACTTGAGAATGTTGCCTTTGCGGTGAAGGGGAATATTGAACAGATTGAGGAAATAACGAATAAAAAAACAAGTACGTTGAGAGTTACTGGTGGAATGAGTAAAAATAGTTTGTGGGCTGAAATATTAGCACAGGTGACTGGAAAAAACGTGAAGGTCACAAGTATCGAAGAAGGAACCGCGATGGGGAGTGCAATGTGTGCTGCTGTTGGTGCTGGGGCGTATAAGACACTTGAGGAAGCAGCTAAAGATATTGTTCATTTACAACGAGAGATAACACCTGATGATGAGAATATGAAGGTCTATGAACGGTGTTATGAAACCTGGCGGGAATGGTATATGAAACTCGCGGAGATGTAGAATGGATAAGAGGTGAGAAGCAATGGAGTATGAGGAACTCAGGAAACAAGTTGTAGAAGCTGGGTTGAAGATGTATCGAAGAGGGTTAACGCATGGGACCTCAGGGAATATCAGCTGTCGTGTCCCAAAGAAAGAGAAAATGCTCATTACACCGAGTAATGTCTCCTATGAGGAGATACAGGCTAAAGATATTATGCTGGTGAATTTTGCTGGCGAAGCAGAAGAGACGGGTCGGAATCCATCATCGGAGACACCGTTTCATCTGTTGATCTATAAGAATCGGGAGGATGTTGGTGGGATTGTTCATAGTCATTCGGTGTATGCGCTTGCGATTGCTGCAAGTAGGAAAACAGTTCCGGTTTTTCTTGATGAAATGTTTTCAGATATTGGCGGTGAATTGTTAATTGCTGATTATGCACTACCGGGTAGTGAGGAATTAGCGAAAAATATAGTGGCTAAATTAGAGGATAAAAATGCTTTACTTTTAGCCAATCATGGAGCTGTCTGCTGTGGTAAAGATTTAAAAGAAGCTTTTCATGTAGCTGAAACAGTTGAAAAAATCTGTAGGATCTTTGTTCTTGCGTCCATTTTTGGTGAAGTTACTTCTCTTTCTGAGGATGGTGTTGATTATCAGCGGATGATATACGAGATGAAAAAAGAGTTTTGAATAAATTTTTATTTTTCTTATACGTTTTTCTTTGTTTTAATTCATAAAAAAATGCAATTCCCAATAGTATTATAGCAGCAATAACAAGAAATATTCCATATGATAATCCCCAGCTTGCTGGAATCTTTACATATTCTTGAGAAGCAGGTGGTAAAATTTCTAAGGTACCAGAGCCCTGTAGACTTCCAAGTCCAACTTTTGTAAGCTCACCAAATCCATAGGAGAAAATACCACAGGATAGAATCAATAAAAACATTCCTAAAAATGTTGAAATATTTACTATTTTTCTATGTTTTCTTAACAAGATACTACCAGTTATTGGGATACAACTGACTGCTACGATTATGGTTATCGCAAATAGGAACATTGTAAATTCTGCTGGGATGTTTGCAAGTTCAGATTCTTGTATATTTTCAAAAATGGTTGTTGTTATCATTGTTTGTGGTATTAGGTAAGTATTGGTCGTTCTTTCTATGGATTGATAAGATCCATGGAGTTGCCACCATGGTAAAATCAAGGCAGTTATTATGAAAGCCATGCTCAATATTTTCAAAAATGATTTAAGAGAAATTTTTTTAAAAAGAATTAATACTGCTCCCAGAACGATTAATAATATAGAAGCTACCATCATTATCATCGGGTAAATTGGTTCTTTTGTTGTTACGATATACGCAGTTTCATCTCGAGAAATTTCAATCTGTTTTTCCCCAATAACAACATTTTTATCATCGTATGCCTTAACTGTGTACATTCCACCTGGTAAATTGAAAGTTGTTAATCCTTTTTCATCTGTTACATCTTGTAATGTTTTTTCTTCTCTTTTGATAATTATTTTTGTATCTGACAATGAATTTCCTCTAGCATCATAAACAGTGGTAGAAAACTGGAATGTCGGTGAAAACACCATGCTAATGGTGCCACCATCGACGGGGACCTGGATCATTTTTTTATCAAGATACTGCTTGTAAGAAACCTCTATTATATATTGACCTGATGAAAGATTCATAAAACGGTAAACACCTGGTTTTTCCTCCGTTGATTGGATGTTTACTGGTTTTTCCATTTTGTCACTTGTCATAATAGGAGTGATTTTTATACCAGGGGGTAAACCAAGTTCATCTGTTATTAATAATTTAACGTTTGAAAGCATAAGTTTAATGTTTTCATCTTTTTGTATAATACCTATCTTTACTTCTTTTTCGTATATTTTGAAACCATTGTAAATGATTTTTAGCTGATAATTACCTCTAGGCGCATCAATTATAGCTTTATCTTTTTCAGTGGTTTTTGCATCCGCAATGCTCATGTTTCCTAAAATCAGATAACACTCTGCGTTTGGTACAGGCCTACTATTTTGATCATTGACTGCAATTTTTATTGTTCCTTGTTTATGACAAATGATATGTATTTTTGTATCTTTTTTCAAATCAATGGTTTGTACTCCAACGTAATTGTTTTCATTCTTGATTCTAATATAGATTTTTATAGCATAATTCCCTGGGGAAAGTTTCGGGAATTGGATTTTTTTGAAAAATGATATGTTTTTCCAATCAAACAACTTGATAATCCCGGATAGAGTGATTTTTTCAAGATTTAATTCTCCAGCTAGTGATATTCTACTACATATACCGGATGATATTAGATTTCCATTTTGGTACAACTCTGCGTAAGTATAAGAAAAATTTTTCCCTGAAGCCGCAGAAATGAGCGAACCTAGTGGGAAAGATGGTGCCAAATGAGTAAATATAGTTAGATTGTATTTTTCTTCTTCCTTTTCACTACCGCTTACATTTCCGTTAAGCAGTGGTCGGTATTTAACGAGTGATTGGAACAAGATTGCTTCGTTTTCAACATCCTTATAGCTATTTATTTCTGTGGTAAAGAACTCACCATCCAACTCGACCTGTAAATCAGAAGGAATAGAAAGATCGGGTGAACCATCAGGATTATATGCATTACGAAAACACCCCATGCCAGAGGAATACGCCTTTAATCCCGGGATATCAACCTCTTGTTTTTGACTGGCTTTTACCTGAATACCATCTTGTTCATCTTTCCCTGATTTTACAACCATATTTGATGAGAAAATCAGAGCATGTGCTTTCCCTGTTTCACCATTATCTGCAGAGATCCACGGATAGCTTCCTAAATCAGCATTATCTTCCACTGATACAAGCCATTCCTCATCTCTTGATTTCGGATCGGTATCCGCCGGAATTTCTTTTACACTGCCATCTATATTATAATAATGAATATAGGGTAATATTTCACCGGTGTTTAAGAAAGCGTTTGCTTCACTTCTTGTTTTAAACCCACTCGTAAACGCATATTCTCCATCTACCTTTTCAACTCCAGCTACGTTAATATCTTTTAAAATCTCATGTTTTACATGTACACATATTCTTTTAATATCTAATGGAGAATAATAATACTTGTAGATATCGGTTGTTTTAGCGTCCTCACGGGAATTGGTACTGACAATACCAAACTGCACCATTAAGTTTCCATCAACGAAAATCTCACTGGATATAAGCTTCATACGGGTAGTTATCGTATCCTGACCCGCCGGTAAACTAGGATCTCGGTATTGGAAACAAAATGAAGCAAGTCTATCCCAATATTTATAGCTAAAATCTCTCTGTCCTTTGCTTTGCCTGAAAATCATCTGAGAACCATACTCAGTCATCATCATCCCTTGGATGCCCACTCCGTAGATACAAAAACCTTCATCTGTTATTTTATAAAAATCAAAATCGGCGTTTTGACCAGGAATCGGTTCATAGTAATAATGCGTATTTTCTACTTGGACATGATCCGGATAATTCGACGGACTTGTTTCCTTGTCGGTGTAGTAAACATAATACGTCTCTTTTCCTGTTGCTATGTCAGGTATGAGGAACACAAGACTACAAGATTTGATATGACTGGCATCAGTAAAATTCAGGTCATAGATCTGCGATTCGAGGACACACCACTGGTTTCCATCCCAGCAGCACACACGAATAGAGCTGTGATTTTCCGAGAGCGTCCAACAGTTGTTCTCAAATGTTATTCTGATATCGATCGGTTGAAAGATTGCAGCAGAGAGTTGTGTTGATATTGGTAGGCTGACTTCTTGTCGAAATGACCAATTATTATCCCACCAAGTTAGACCTCCTTGGGATGTAGCGGGTATACATAGTGAGGAAAGTAAGAAAACAAGTAAAATTCCATAAGCACTTGTTTTTCTGCGGATCATACTCACTCCAATTCCCTCAAGCCTCTCAATGAATTACGTATATCATAAATTAATAAAGTTATTTATTTTTGCCATTATTATATAGCTTTAGCTTATATAAGTAATTTATTACCTTGTACTACTAAAAAAGAGGAAAAATACTCCCTAAGGGAAATAAGAACAGCAGAAACGGTCTAAATTGATTACCAAAAATTTAATTCAATACAAATTACAAATGTAGGTAGTTTCTTGACAAAATTTTAAGTAGAGAGGATACTTATAATCCTCTGGTGGGTAGAAGAATGCAGGATATCAAAGTAATTAAGAGGAAGGATTCCAAGCAATTTTTTGAAGGAGATGAACAGTGCAATCTCTATATGAAGACAGAGAAAATGATATTTGGGACATCCTATCTAGAACCGGGAAGAAAAGGAACGATAGACCTTGGGCATAAGTACGGTGAAGAAATCTTTTTTGTCGCAAAAGGTAAAGTGATGTGCAAATTTTCAAAAGTTAGTAAAAAGTTAGAAGAAGGCGATGCAGTGATAATTCCTGTGGGAGAGTCACATAAACTTATCAATAAACATAACGAGGCTGCGTTGATTTGTTGGGCTTTGGCGCCTCCAGATAGCTAAATTTCTGAAATGAGGGGATAAGTGATGGAATATATCTTAAGTATAGATGCAGGTACTACAGCGTTCAAGGCGTCTCTTTTTAATGAAAACGGTAGATTGTTGGGGATTTCAACGCGAGAATACAAGTTGCTGACCCCTACACCTTTGGCTGTTGAACTGCCAACTGAGACATTTTGGAATGCTTTTAAATTTGGGATAAAAGACGTATTGAAGAAAACAAAAGTTAAAGCCGATGATATTCGAGCATTAGGGCTTTCAGTTCAAGGTGAAACCTTATTGATGATTGATAAAAAGGGTAACCCTCTGAGAAATGCAATAATTTGGTTAGACAACAGAGCACAGGAGGAAGCAGAGATTTTATCTAAACAGTTTGATGTGGATGGTTTATCATATAAAACCACAGGACAGGTAAAGATCGTTCCTACTTGGCCGGCATCTAAGATTTTTTGGATTCGAAAACATGAAAAAAATGTTTTTGATAGGGTTTACAAGTTTCTTCTGTTGGAAGATTATCTTATTTATAGAATGACGGATGAATTAGTAGCAGAGGGTTCTCTACTTTGTTCAACAGTCTATTGGAATATTTCTACGAAAAAGTATTGGGATGAAATGTTAGAATATTTGCATGTTTCTGTGGATCAGTTGCCCGCAGTTAGAGAATCAGGTGAAGCAGTGGGAGAACTTAAACCAGAGATTGCTAAAGAACTAGGTTTGTCAAGAAAAACTATTGTGTCAACAGGTGCTCTAGATCAAGCTGCTGGTGCAATTGGTGTTGGAAATATTGAGCCTGGTACATTTTCAGAAAATACTGGTGCTGCTCTAGCAATATGTGCTACGTTAAAAAAACCGGTTTTTGATAAGAAAGGTAGAATGCCTATTCACTATCATGGTATTCCTGATACCTACATGGCACATACGTTTACGACTGGCGGCATGGTTTTACGATGGTATCGAGATCAATTTTGGAAGAACGAGATGAGGAATGCAAAAAACAGAGGAATTGACGCTTATGATTTAATCGGAAAGGAAGTTGCAAAAGTTCCACCCGGATGTGAAGGTTTAGTCATGTTGCCGCATCTTCAAGGTGCGATGGCACCTGAGGCAAACTCCAAAGCTAAGGGCGTCTTTTACGGGTTTACATTAAAGCATACAAAAGCTCATTTTGCAAGGGCGATTATGGAGGCTATAGCTTGTATTGTAAGGAGAAATATTGATGTGTTAGAAGAGCTACATATTCCAGTAAACGAAATCAGAGTCCTTGGCGGTGGTGCGCGTAGCGACATCTGGAATCAGATCAAAGCAGACATCACAAGGAAAAACATTCTTCGCACTGAAAACGAGGAGGCAGCATGTCTTGGTGCAGCAATTTTAGCTGGGAAAGCAGTTGGCATATATGATAGTGTAAAAGAGGCATCTAACAGTATGGTAAGAATAAAGAAAACCTTTGAACCAAGAAAAGAGAACATTGAAACCTACAAATATACCTATAAAAAATACGTGCAGCTTTATGATGACCTCTGTGGACTGTTTAACCTTGAAAAACTAGAAACGTAGCTCTTTATTAAAAAATAGAAATAGACTTGATTTTTCATTTATTTATGCTTTTTTAGCTTTGGCCGTCTTTTCCAACTTTTTTTCTTTTGTTTTATGGAGCTTCTCAATTTCTTTACTTATTTTAGAAGCTTTTTCTTTTCCTAAAGGATAAAACCATAAGAAAACAAACAAGACGATTGAATAGATAGCGGTGAAAATAACCATACCAATTCTAAGTCCCATGTTCATGGATTCAGTAATACTCTGCGAATCGTAACCAATGCTAGATAGAACAAGTCCAGCGCTTAATGGGGCGATGAGAAATGACATTTTTTCTATCGCCATAAATGCTCCAAAGTAAGAACCTTCTCTCCGCACACCAGTTTTAAGTTCGTCTTCATCGACTACATCACCCATCATGACTTCCCTGGCTAATAAAATCCCTGACATGACAGCGCCCAAAGAAAATGCCCATAAAGCTCCTTGGATTATAGTCTGAACAAACAAGCAAGGGATATATGCAAGGGTAAAACCTACAGCAGCAGCGGCTAATGTAGTTTTAGGACCATATCTGATGTAAGCCTTTCTCCAAATAATGAAAAAGGTAAGAGTCCCTAGCATAAATGGACCCATTAATAGTGCAACGTCTGTATCTTCTATATGAAGACAACATTTGGCAAAAAAAGGCATAGTTATAGACAACCAACTCATCATACACCATGTCATTAAATCAATAATAACATAAGTAAGAAGCGTCTTATTAGTAAAAGTCATGGTAATGGATTTACCCATTGAAAGTGGTTTCTCTTCTAAAAATTCTTTTCGTTCTCGTATTCCCAGCAAAGAAAATAAGTACGCACCTGCAAAGATACATCCCAGGATAACCCCAGCCCAGATCCATCCATCAAATCCACCTGTTCCTTCAGAAAAAATATCCCGAAGTAAAGGAAATACAGCTACAGCTAAAATGCCACCAAATAGTGCAAAAATCTGTCGATATACAACTACTTCACTCCTCTCTTTAACACTCTCCCACATCTCGGGATAAAGGGCAAACCACGTAACCGCAGCCATACTATACGTCCATGCCCAAGCACCAAGAATAATAGTAATGAATAGAAACACTCCAATATCATATGACACGGTTAAAGATTTACCTCCGGTGGGTGGTAACCAAAGAAGAACGAAAAATAAAATAGTCAACGGCGCACCAATAAGAATAAATGGTCTCCTTCTACCAAATCTTGTACGAGTCCTATCTGATAATAAGCCTATGATAGGATCGTTTATTGCATTCCAAACCCCAAAGGAAATAGCAAAGGTTAAACAAGATAGCCAGATATCAAGCTTAACATAATCGGTCAGGAAGACTAACAAAAAGGTATTAATCACATAGGTGAAACCTGTATCACCGATAGCACCAACTGCATAAGCTAGTTTTCCAGCTCTACCTTTTAATGGTAAAGACAATTTTTAGTCCTCTGTTGAATAATTCATTCAATTTCTTTTAAAACCGCGTTAATATTATCTTTAAGGCTACCATTTGACACGAATTTTTTATCAAAGATTGCCCCACCTATAGTAAACGCCCATATGTCCAACTCTTTCATCTTCCTTACACGTTCATAACTATCTATACTTCCTGCTACAATCATCGGGAGACCAACTTCACTTACTTTTTCCATCAATTTTTCAACATCACCATTGTGCCTGTATGCAAGTAGATTAATACCGGGTATACCTTTTTCTTTCACTTTTTTCGTGTCTCTTACCATTTCTTCAATTGATCCTCGTAGTTTACACGGGTGATCAACGATTTTTCCCACGTACGGGAAATATTTAATTTTTGTATTTTTTATAAGAGGGAGCGTTGATTCTATAAAAGTACCTCCGATTAAATAATCGACACCAAGTTCCAACGCAACTTTTGTTGATCTAATAGTATCTTCCTCTGAAGCACTCACAACTTCAAGAAAAGTTATTCTGCCATCTTTTTTCATCATAGAATGCAGTTCTTTCAACTTTTCAATTGGTAAACCAATATCTTTAAAACCAATGAATTTGAGTTTTGTATCACGAATTTCTTTGTATACTTTAATGGCATCAGACCTTGTCATATCATTATATGTTTCCATAAATATGAATTCGGTCATACAACTCACAAAGTTAGAGAAGCTTCATTTTTTTAAAATAGTTTTCTGAATTAGGAAAATATTAAATAGATTATACTACGTGATGGGTAAAAAAAATATTACAAGTTTAGTAGGAAGGGAGAAAAATATGAAATTATCGTGTGTCGATGCAATAACTCCTGGTATAACGTTTAGGGAGAAATTTGAAATTCTAGAAAAGTATGGTTTTGATGGAATTGAGATTTGGGCAATGGAAGACGATGATCTCAAGGAAAGGGCAAAAGAGATAAATGACGCTGCAAATTCTTACAAGGTTAAACCCTCATCAGTGGTGGTTTCAGGACCAGCATCAGTATCACCCTTGGATAGTGAAGAAGCAGCAAAAACAAGGGGTAAGTTGATAAAAGATAGTTTAAAGATTGCAGCAGATATCAACGCTGTCACTTTTTTTGCTGTTGAAGAAGGACCGCAGAGTGTCGTCCCAATCTTTGAAAAACCAACCCCAAATGAGTTTGAAAAAAAATTATTACTTGACCTTGTCAGGGACGTAGGAAAGTACGCTGAAGAGGTCGGTGCAATCTTAACCCTTGAACCGGTAAATAGATACGAAAACCACTTCTTCAACACTGTAGAGAGTGCAATAAAAATCTGTGAAGAGGTAGGAATAGAAAATGTAAAAATCATGGTCGATACCTGCGAGTTAAATATCGAGGAAAAAAACATCAATGAAACCATTGAGACGGCAGGCGATTATATTTATCACGTTCATCTTGCTGAAAATAATCGATTGCTTCCTGGCTTTGGTCACATTGACTTTAAATCTATTTTTACTTCTTTGAGAAAAATACAATACAAGCGATATATGGCTCTTGAATGCGCTGTTCCAGGTAATGCTGAAGAGGAATTACCGAAATGTGTGAAGTATCTTAAAAAGTGCATGAAATAGATTGATGGTAAACGATGTACTCTGGTACGGAACTTTAAGACCTACTCCCATGGATCATATCCCGAAGGATTACCCGGTACCCATTCTGGAGGGATCCGATAGGCTCGATAGACATCATTATTTTTATATTCATCCGTACTTCCTGGATAAATATATTCCCAGACGATATCTTTTTCTGGAGTCACTTCAAAGATTCTTCCCCTGTCACCTTCACAAATAAGGGTATTACCATTAGGGAGACGTTGGGCTGAACTAATACGGTCACTATAAAATCTACGATTCTCAGCATATCTTGGAAACAGCGGTCCATCCTTCTTTTCGTATTCCCATACGATATCATAGGTAAGAGGATTAAACTCGATAACCCTTGAATAAAATCTGAGGAAACGACAGGGTAAACCCAAGATTCCATATCCCGCATATCCTCCGTTATCAAAGACGAGAATATTTCCTTCACCGGGAAGACCTTGCGGTATCATATGGGCATTATGCATACCGATGATCTGGCCTAGCTTTTGTCCAACCTCAGTATCTTTTGAATAATCTGGTCCAACTCTCCAAACAATCTCACCGGTTTCCCTGCTAATAATAGCCATAAAATTTGCTTGTCGAGAATCAAGAATAATATTCCTTGGGTTAAATCTGCTATCGCCTTCCGTATACCAATGATTTTCTCCTAGCTCTGATATTGTATTAATATGAAGCCATCCTTGAAAGGTCGAACGCAGAAGGTACGGCAGTATTTGGTGGAAGATACCAAGTTTTGTCCATATCGTAAATCCCATTTCGTTATAATGCTCATTTGCATGCCATTCAAAACCAGTAAGATTTCCTTCCCAGTCCACTTCATAGATAACATCGTCATCCAATGGCATCAGACTTATGGATCTGTTAATCAGAGTAGAACGAGCGAGCACTAACGTTTTTCCTTCATCAACAAACTCCTGACCTGGAGCATAGTAACCAACAGGATTCCCTTCGCGCTCAAAGTCATGGTGATGTCTTGCCCAACCATTACTCCAATTATTAAATTCCCATACAATAGTTCCATCCCAGTCTTCCTGAGCTATATACTTAGCTTCATCTAAATCATTAAACTGATAACCTCCAATTATTGATCCACCTGGCAACATCTTTGCTGGGAAACCCATTAAAGACCAATTGTGAATAACATTACCATCCATGTCTATCAAAAAAGCAGGGTCTGCACCAGCAGATATCAGAGTATATCCATTACATGGTTCATTAGTTTCACTTAGTATGAAACAATTTGTTTTTGTATCACTAGATGTAACTGAATATGCAAATGGAAATAAAAACAAAAAAGCTGTTATAAACACTAAATTTTTTTTAATATATTTGTCCATGTAAAACCTCTTAATATAAATAATAAATTTCAACTATAAAATATTTATGATTAATGAAAATTTTAGAAAAAATAGATGTAGAAAAGAATTTTAAGGTATAATGTAGTCTATAGGAAATTTAGTTAATAGTCTTGCTCCACGTTCGGTCACGACAACGACATCTTCTGTTGCCCATGTTGCTTTAATGTCTTTATTGTAAGCACCAGCAGTTGCAGTGAATGCCATTCCTTTTTCGAACACCCATTCATTTATGAGTTCTTCTTCAGCCTCTAACCCTATACCATGTCCGCTTGCTCCAGCACCCTGTTCTCCTGCAGCTACGTAGTCATGGGTGTTTACAGCGGCGATAATCGCCTCCATGGCTTCAGCGCCGGGTTTTACAGCGTTCAAATAATTCTTTAACGCTTCTTTTGTTATCTCTGCAAGTTCTGCTTCCTTTTTACTAATGTTTCCAAATCCAATGATTCGGTCGTTATCAGAGTTATATCCTTCATACTGCAGGATAACATGGAGCGAAAGTAGGCTTCCATTTTCAATTGTTGCATCTGTTGCATGGCCCCAACCAACGTTTCTTGATTGCATGAAATTAGCGTCAACATATTCTGCACCCATTGAATGGCCTAGCTCCTCGATTTTTCTTTGAATTTCCTTTTCAGTGACACCGTATCGTATTATTCCTCTGACGAGTTCTTCACATATCCTGTCATTTATGTTGGATGCTATTTCCAATAATTTTATTTCCCTCTCGCTTTTGACTCTTCTCTGAATTTTTAGAATATTCGTGTCTTTCATTTCAGAATTCATATCTTTTTTTAGGGACTCATACACAGGCCACGGAACGATATCTTTACCCTCAAAACCGATGTTCTTGACATTGCTTTTGCTGCACAACTCTTTAAGAACATCACCTATCTCCGACCATGTTTTAACATCAATCCAAGGTTCTTCTCTTAGCGTGCCTAAAACTCCACGTCTCGCCCATTCTATTGTATGATCACACCAGAAAAGAGTTGGATCCCCTTCGAGCGGGATGGTTATTAAAGCTTGGTTGTAGCCTGGAACCTCAGAAAAAAAACCAGGATACGGTCTAACTCCTGTGAGATATCGGCAGTTTGCACTTCTCCATGCATCAGAAAATACTACAAGGAGATCGAGCTCGTTATCTTTCATTAGGCTCTTTGTTTTTTTAATGCGTTTCAAATAATCTTCTGGGGTAATTGGAGAGAATAACATGTTTTTTAGATACCATGTTTTCGTTGATAAATTTTTCTAGCATATTAGCGTTGGAATTTACGCAAACTATATAAAAAGCGTAGAACTCCATGAACATTGGATTGTTTGGAGGAAAATCTTCATTAATTTGGAAGTAAAGGAGTTGTGAGAATTCTATGAAAGAAGCAGGTATAAAATCAGTATTGTTTAATCAGGTAAAAGATAGGAGGATCATTGTTTTTATGATCTTAAAGGGATTTGGAACCTTTGTGATTGTCACCGGTCTTATTGGTTTATCATTTATTCTTGGTCCTCTAAATCTTATTGTTAAATTTGAATTTACACCAATGTTTGGAAATACCATTTACAGCGCTGTTTTTTGTTTTCTGCTCTGTGTTATAGGTGGTGCATTAGAATTCCTCGCAGATGCGTACATTAAGTACTTATCCCGTACGAAAAACGAGTGAGTTATTCTTCACAGAAATATCTAGGAAACATTAAATATGCTATACATTATTCGCAGATAAGGAGGCGAAATTATGGAAGCAAAAACTCCCAAGGAATTTTTTGAAAAGGTCTTACCCGCAAGGTTTGACTCGAGCAAAGCAGCTGGTGTTGATGCTGTTGTCCAACTAAACATTACTGGAGATAATGGCGGGGATTGGTATATCATTATTAAAAACCAGAAATTAGAGGTAAAAACAGGAATATATGAAAATCCAGTCATTACAGCAAAAATGAAAGATACTGACTACGTTGACATGGTGAATGGGAAGATAACCGGTGATAAGGCATATATGACAGGAAAACTGAGATTCAAAGGAAACATAAGCGTTGGCATGAAACTCAAAGGATTGGGAATACTGTAAAATAAGTGAAAGAGCAATTAAACGTAAATTAATTTATGTTGATTAGAAATAATTATTAGTGAAAAAATGTGTTTAGCATGAGGCTTTTTTAAATTGTGTTGACCTGACCGCCAGTTACATTAATTGCTTGTCCTGTCATAAAAGCTGATTCATCAGACGCAAAAAATACGACAACCTTAGCTATGTCCTCTGGTAGACCGATTCTCCCAAGGGGTGTAAAATTAGCCATTTCTTCACGGATATCCTCTGAGGTAGCACCTGCACCTCGTATTTCCGCGCTCCATTGGACCTCTCGGTCTTGCATAGATGTTTTTATTGAGCCCGGACAAATAGAGTTCACGGTGATACCGCAAGGGGCAAGTTCTTGGGCGAGGCTTTTTACATAGGCGATTACGCCATGTTTTGATGCATTATAGTGCGCCTGTGTGGCTACGCCGCCTTTTCCTGCCATTGATGCGGTGCAGATAATTTTACCGTTTTGTTGCTTGATCATTTGTTGTGCAGCAGCTTGGGTGACCAGGAACGTACCTTTGAGGTTTACATCCATATTGAAATCCCATTTCTCTTCAGGCATGTCGATGACATATTCCATGGACGATACACCAGCGTTACTGACCATGATATCAAGCGAACCGAATTTTTCCATGGTTTTTTTAATGAGATCATCAACTTCTTTTTTAGATGTAACATCGGTTTTAACTGCTAATGATTTTCGCCCAAGTTCTTCTATTTCTCTTACAACCTTTGTTGCTTCATTTAGGTTGATATCGCTAATTACTACGTTTGCCCCTTCCCTTGCCAATGCCAGTGCTATTCCTTTTCCTATTCCTTGACCTGCACCAGTAACTACAGCTGTTTTATTTTCTAATCTCATATTCATTTCCTCCTACAGTTCAGCCATCTGACCGAGATTTCTATAGTATGTAAGGTCGTCATCCCATAAGCTGTATGCTTGACCTGTGATAAATTCTCCTTCTTTGCTTGCTAGAAAGACGACCATGTTTGCAAGAGCTTCTGGTTCATTGGCGATATTGATCAGTGGTGAAAACTGGATGTAAATTCCCTCATCAGGAGGTTCGTTGTTTGTTAGTTCTGCACCCAACACTAGTTCTTCGTGTTCAATATAACCAGGGCATAGAGCGTTGACTCGTATGTTATTATTACGTACCTCACAGGATAGACTACGTAAAAGCCCAATCGATGCGTTCATTGACGCTGCATACGCTGAGAGATTAGCTGGACCAGAATTTGCGGTCTTAGAGGTTATTCCGATTATCGTACCATGATTATTGTCTATCATATTTTTTAGTGCAGCTTTGGCGATATAATACATGCTTTTAGCATTGAAGTCCACGATGATATCCCATTCGTTCTCGGTAAGCTCTACAGTTTCTTTAAACAGGGCGATACGGGAGCAATTCACAACAAAATCAATTTTACCGTACTTTTTTATGGCGATATCCATCGCTTCCTTAATCTCTTTTTCAGAACAGACATTAACACCGATTCCAATTGCATTTTTAATCTCTGACGCTAACTTATCTGCTTGTTCTTTTTTAAAATCTGTAATTACGAGCTTGCATCCTTCTTTTGAAAGTTTCTTACAAATCGCCTGAGCGATGAGCCCGTTACAACCAAAAACAATTGCGGTTTTATCGGATAACTTCATATGTTTCTCCCTTCAAATATTATTTTATAGACTTTGTATGGCTTACTACCTTAAAAACATTAAGAAAACTTCGAATCTATATCGTAAATTGCTTGAATGCAGATTTCCAAACACTCTCGCATTAACTTAGGATCAATGTTTTCGATTGTATCATTTATCGTATGATAAAACCTTGGCATATTCCCATCAGGTAAAAGTCCTATTATTGAGGCTGATTTTAATTTTTTCATTGAGAATGCCATAGAATCTGTAAAACACATAACTGGTCCTCGTGTAATGGGAATATTTACTTTATTGCTCGCCGTCTGGAGAATATCACAAACTTCGGGAGATAATTTTATAGCACCCATCTCCACCTTCGTAACAATATGTAGATGACAATCTCTTTCTCCAACTAAATCTAAATTGATAGTATAAGCATCCTTAATACTATCAAGGTATTTCGATACAAAACGCTTACTTCCTCGAATACCGATTTCTTCGCAGCCGAATGAGACAATCCATAACTCTGAATGGGTCAATTTATTTTTTGGATTGGAAAAATATTGCGCGGTGGTGAGACAGACAGCGAGTGCACTTAGATTATCGTTTGCTCCCATCACCGGAGTTTTTGATATAACCTTTATACCAAATGGAATTAAGATCGGAACAGGAGCAATCATGATGACTAAAAGAATAACCTCGACTAATAAGGACAATGGTGCGATTATTTTTATTATAGAAAATATTAAAAGAATAGGATTAAAAACTATGGGGAGGACCATGAAAATGCTGACTTTAGTTCCAAATCGTTTCCCTAAGGGGAACTCCCAGTTTGAGTCATGATGCCCATTTAAAATAATAATGTTTTTCTTTTCTTTTGAAGGTCTTATTTTCGCAATGACATTTGTTGATCTTTGTTTTTTAAAAAGTGGGTCGATGATTTCCTTATTATATATCTCGTTCCCAACTAAAATGATGACTACAAAGCTGGTTAATATTAAAGAAATCCATGGATAAAATAGAAAGAAGGGAATTGCGATAATGTAGAAGAGAATTGGCCAGTGGAACATTGCTCTATATGCTCCAGGGCGACAATAAAACTCATCAATCCATGTTTCGTCACAAAATTTTTTTAGACGTTTTATCACGAATTGAGCGCATTGTTCCTCTTCCTTACTGCAGGGCGATCTTGGTCCTATTTTTTCACAGACTTCTTTTATAAAATTAACCATGAAGTCTTCATGTTTTTTTGTACATCTCATAAGATGCCCTTAATGAAACTCTGATAGTTTTATTTATAGTTTGTGTAGAAATCATAGTCGTATTTTGTAACAAAAGCTAGATATATTTTATTAACATTTCATGTCTTCAAAACCAAAATTATTTTATTATACAGTGGAGTGAACATGGTGATAGAATGATTGGTAACGAAAAGATTTTAGAGGTTGATCTTTCTTCAGGAAAATTTAAGGAAAAAGATGTTTCAAAAGAAATCATAAAAAAGTATATTGGTGGGAAGGGAGTAGGAACAAGACTATTATTTGATCGAGTTAAGCCAAAGACTGATCCTCTTGGTCCAAATAATTTGTTGATTTTTGCAACAGGGCCTCTTACAGGTTTAAATATTTCTGGTGGCGAAAAACTTGCAGTTATTTTCAAGTCTCCCCAGACAAACATTTTCGGTGAGTCGTACTGTGGTGGTTATTTCGCTCCGCAATTTAAGAAAACTGGCCATGACTTTATTGTGATTAAAGGTATTTCAAAAAAACCTGTTTATCTTGTTGTAAATGATGATAATGTTGCAATCAAAAACGCAGATCATTTGTGGAACAAGGATACGTTTGAAACCGAGAAAATATTGAAGGAAGAATATGGTAAAATCTTTCAGGTGGCTTCTATAGGGCCTGCTGGAGAAAACTTGGTAAAATATGCCTGTATAACCCATGCAGAGGGATTTTTGCTGGGGAGGGCTGGCGCAGGGACCGTGATGGGTTCAAAACGGTTGAAAGCAGTAGTTGTTCATGGAACCAAAGAGATTAAGGTTACTCGACAACAAGAAGTTGATGAGTTTAAAAAGAGTCACAATGAAAAACTTAAGGATCGGGGCATTTTGCTAGATGGGACTCCGGAAACATTGATGATGACTCAGTATATGGGTGCATTACCGACGAGATATTGGAGTGAGGGTGAGTTTGAGGGAGCAGAAGAAATTAACATTGATAGCATGAAAAAGAAGATAATAATCAAGAGAAGGAGTTGTCATGCCTGCGTTGTTGCCTGTAAGAATATTTCTGAGGTGAAAACTGGTCCCTATGCTGGTACGCTTGTGAGTGGGCCGGAGTATGAAACATTGTTTTCTCTTGGTGCACTTTGTGGGAATAGTAATCTGGAGTCCATTGCGAAGATGAATGAGATGTGCAATAGACTCGGCCTGGATACAATTACGATGGGAAATGTGTTGGCGTTTGCCATGGAATGCCATCGGAGAGGGCTACTTACTAAAAGAGATTTAGGTGGGATTGAACTGGTTTTTGGGAATTATCAAGCAATGATCGAAATGATTCCTAAAATAGCCACGAGAGACGGGATCGGGAATATTTTTGCTGAAGGCACAAAAATTGCTTCAGAGAAAATAAAAGGTTCTGCTGATTTTGCTGTTCATGTGAAGGGGTTGGAACTTCCGGGTTATGATCCGCGGGCTACTGAAGCCATGTCTTTATCCTATGTGACCTCGGATCGTGGTGCTTGTCATCTGAGAAGTATTGCGTATCGACCTGACATAGTCGGGACGATAGATGGGAAGGCGGAGATGGTGAAGGATCTAGAAGATTTTTATGCGGTTTGTGATTCGATGGTCCTCTGTAGATTTGTTGCCTATCCAATTATGGGGCCTATCCTTTGGGATGACCTAGCATCTCTGTATTCTATTGTGATTGATAGTGAAATCACTAAAGCTGATTTGGTTCAAACTGGTGAGCAAATAAACAATTTATGCAGATACTATAACTTGCGTGAGGGAGTGACTAAACAGGATGATCGGTTGCCCGATTTATTCATGAACGTACCGCTGAAAAAAGGTCAATATAATGGAATTACTGTTAGCAAAGAAAATTTCGAAACAATGCTCAACGAGTATTATAAACTAAGAAAATGGGATAACAACGGAATCCCTCCAAAAGATATGATTTAAATTAAAAAAGAAGGGCGCGAAATGCCAAAAAAGAAATTTAAGGTAGTAATAACTGATGCAGAATACCCTTCATTTGATATTGAAAAAAAGGTTTTATCAAAACTTAATGTTGAACTGATAAAATTTCACTGTAAAACAGAGGAAGAACTCATCAGAAATTGTAAAGATGCAGATGCATTATTGAACCAATATGCAAAAATAACACCGAATGTGATTGAAAATTTAAAACATGTAAAAATTATTGCGAGATATGGCATTGGTGTTGATAATGTAAACTTGGATGCGGCTACCAAGAAAGGTATTTTTGTAACAAACGTGGTCTATGATATATGCGATGTAGCGGACCATACCATCGCATTGATGCTTGCGCTTACCAGGAAACTTTTTTTTGTTGATAAGAGTATTAAAAAAATTGAATGGGACTGGAAAAAATTTCATCCAATTACACGAATAAAAGGTAAAACTGTTGGTATCATTGGTCTAGGAAGAGTGGGCCAACAAGTAGCTAAACGTATAAAAGGATTTGATGTAAATCTACTTGCCTGTGATCCCTATATTCCAGCTGATGTTTTTAAAACATACAACGCAAAACGAGTTGATTATAATACACTACTTACGCAATCTGATATTGTGACTATTCATGTTCCACTAAATGATGAAACCAGGTATATGATAAGTACCGATCAACTAAAAAAAATGAAGAAGAAAGCGATTTTGATTAATGCCGCTCGTGGTGGCATCGTCGATGAAAAAGCATTATTAAACGCTCTTAAGAAAAAAGAAATCGCTGGCGCTGGACTGGATGTGCTAGAGCAGGAACCTATCCAAAAAGACAATCCTCTTCTAAGATTTGACAATGTTATTATTACCCCCCATATGGGATGGTATTCAGAAGACACAGTCGACGAGGTACAACGAATAGCAGCTGAACAAGTACTCCAGTGTTTACAAGGAAAAGTTCCAACAAATCTTGTCAATAAAGATGTTATTAAAAATTTATGAGATGATTGTTTATGAAAGCAGCTGTTTGGTATGGTGGAAAAGATATCAGAATCGAGGATTTACCCACGCCGAAAATAAAAGATGACGAAGTTCTTGTTAGGGTAAAAGCTGTATCAATATGCGGTTCCGATTTACATGCATATAGGGGGGCATCAAAACGAAGGATTCCACCGCTTGTCATGGGGCATGAATTCAGTGGCGAGATTGTCAAATTAGGAAGAACTGTTAAAGGACTCAAAGAGGGTGAACGGGTTGTTTTGGAACCGGTTTTATCCTGTGGAAAATGCGCATTGTGCCAACGTGGACGGAGTAATATTTGTGAGAATATAAGACTCGTTGGCTTACATTTAAGCGGAGCTTTTTCTGAATACGTACCTATTCCGGCAAGTAAATGTCATACGCTACCAGACGCGGTATCATTTGAAGAAGCTTCTCTTGTGGAACCTCTCGCAGTGGCGGTACATGCTGTCAATTTAGCATCTCTTGAAAAGGATGAAGATATTGGTATACTTGGATCTGGTGCTGTCGGTTTAATGACGTTGCAAGTGGTAAACAATATTGGTGCAGAGAAACTCTTTGCTATTGACACACTTGAGTATCGATTAGACCTAGCAAAAAAACTGGGTGCTACAACAACGATAAATGCAAAAAAAGAAGATCCTGTCAAAGAGGTGCTGGCCCACGGTGGAGTCAATACAGTCTTTGAAGCTGTTGGCCACCAGAAAACAGTACAGCAGGCATTATCGATGGTAAGGAAAGGGGGAAAGGTTGTGATAATAGGGATGTTGGAAGCGACGATGGAGCTCGGTATACTAGATGTTACGGTAAAGGAAATTGAAATAAAAGGCTCGTATGGGTATACCTCGAATGATTTTAAACAGGCGTTGACTTTGATTGCGAAAGGTAAAGTTGAAGTAAAACCTCTGATAACACACGTGTTGTCTTTGCACGATATCGTAAAAGGTTTTGACATTTTATCTCAGGGAGCAGAGAATGTCATCAAAGTCGTATTAAAACCATAGACGAAGATTCAAAAAATTATACTAGTTCTTCCCATATTGGTCTGAATTCTTTCATTGTTAAAAAAGTTGCGTTTTTTTGTTTTTTCAACCAATCTATTATTTCTTTGAAATTTGAAATTGCTTTTTCTCCATTTCCACCATATATTTTTTCTTGATGATCTTCTGGTACATCTATACTTATTTTTTCCAACTCTATGAATTCCCATGGATGGAAATAAAACGTAATCACATTCTCTTTTTTGTATTCGTTTTGCTTTTTGATTAAATTTTCAATTTTATCTTTTGTGTCTTTTGCTCCTATTATCCGCCATAATGGCCAAATATCGCTTTTTTCAGGTTCTTTAACAAAAGGATCTGCTGAGACCGGCAATTCTAAAAGAGGTAAATTCCCCTTTTTAGTCCAGTTGCTCGCTGACGGATGATATGGCAGAACTTGTTTTTTGTAATGAGCAAGTGGATAGGAAGAATCTAAAAGGTAATGAAATTCATCAAGTGTGTTTATCAGAAAAGTGTTACCAAGGAGATATGGTGCTCTAAATGTAACAGGTCGCTCACCAAGTTTTTTAAAAATATCATGAGTTGCCTTTTCTACCTGAGAATATATCTCTTCATCAGACATAAATGATAAGGCTTCATGATCATATGAATGACAACCTAATTCATGACCGCTATTTTGGATTTGTTTGAATAAATCAAAATTATCATCAATAATACTTGCAAGAATGTTAAACGTACAATGAATATCAAAATTATCTAAAATCTCAAGAAGGGACGGTATTCCTTTTTTCACACCTTCACAAGTATCTGAAAAAGGCTCGGCATCGTGCTCAACATCAAAACCAATCAACACATACATATCATCCATAATCAAAACCTCAAATTGAACATAAAATAGGTTTTAGCAATTGTGAACAATAAGTATTTATTTTATCACGGGAGAAGGAATGAATACTATTATTCGAACACACATCACTCAGTGGGACAGCCAATGGTATTGGTAATGAAAGTAGTAGTAATTAAATTATAGCAATGAGAGAGTAGGGGAAGGATTTTATTTGGTTACCAAAAGCCTGACCTTAAAAGATTCATTAATTCTGTCGCCCAGGAGATAAAGAAAGGACATCAATACCAGGGAGATGATATCTTTATATAATAGTATCGGACAAGCATTAACACGGTTTCTAAGATTCATATACATAATTAAAAACTATATATTTCATAAAAATTTTCATCAACAAACACTTTTGCTTCCAATTTTCTAAGATAACCAAGATATGGTATCTTCCAAGTAATCCGAATTTTGTGTCTTTCTTTTTCACCTACTTCAAATTTTATTTCTCTAGATCCCATGATTAATTGATATCCTATCCGAACTGGTTTTTCGTCAACAGTGGCTTTGAATTGTCCAATCCATCTATTAAAAGAAAAATAAATAGTGTGAACTTCCTCTTTTCCAACTTTAAAGGAAAACATTGACATGATTACCAACCAATAATTTAAAATTTTATATCCATTTTTTCTTTAAAAACATATCCTCAGAAACTTCAATTGAGGGAAAGCATTGACACAGTTTCAAGGATGGTTTTTTGGGCGAAAGCAAAATGAAAGAAGAGAGAGAGAGAGAGAGAGAGAAGTCTAGGTGACGCCAACAACAAAGACCAGTAAAATAAATCCTGACGCCTCTTCCTCCGCATCTCCTGCTTTGACCGCTATACCTGTTTTCCCTAAACCGATGATGAGGAAATCTCTTACTGTGATTGATTCTCCCGCTGCGAGGGTTTCAATTGTTCCCGATTTTGTTTGTCCAAAGAAAATCAATGACCCATTAAGGGTAAAAGACCACGGAATGTCGGTGAGTGTTGTTGGACCAGTGTTCGTAATGATTGCGGAGACACCGAAGCCACCGTTAATCGTTATTTCGATAGGTTCTCCCACAGCAACTCTAAGGAGCCACGCGCCATTTAAGGGTAGTTCTTCAAAATCTGTTTCTGGATGGTCATGACTGTGATGATACCATTTGCTTTTCTGTGGCTTATTTGAAGTAGCATTGGTGTCCCAAGCCATTGGTAAATCGTAGTAGTGAGTGGTGTCATATGCATAACACTTTATGACGATCCAATAATCCTTTGTTCCATCGATTATCACAGGAGTAGATAAAGTGTGTTCTTTCCATCCCTCACCATCTGCAGTTAGATTTGTGTCGTTAACAAGGAGTGTGATTGGTTCTGTTGCATTTCCTTCCCAAATTTTCGCATCGTATGTGTGATTAGAAATACTTGTATTAGTCACAACCTGATACCATGATGTTTTTACAAACCGGTACCCGTCATAGGTAGCAAGTTCCATAGGGGTTAAACGAATTGCAATAAACAGTGGTGGATAGGAAGTTCCAACGCTGGTTTCCTTACTACCATCATCATAATAAAGCCATGTCTCAGCATTCGTGTTTTGCGGTTCTGTGGGATATCCTAACCAGATTTCTTTTGTTTCGACATCAGACGCCAGGGTTGTACTATCCCTTGTATTTGCTACTGAAACCGTCGATGTTATCAGAATTGTTGCCAATAGCAAAACACTCCCTATTTTCAAAATATTTTTTCTATTTTTCATATCTTTCTGCCGCACCTGTCAATACAGGTCATGGTTTAATATATCATTTTAGCATTTAAATGTTTGGAGAAGATAAAAATTGAGGTCAAGCATTAACACGGTTTTAACTCATGTTTTTTTGTGCGAATCAATTGATAAATCGTTGATTCTGTCATTGTTCTGCGTTAATGTTATTCTTTTCCTAACTCTCTTCCCAATTTAATAAAATCATCAACAACAATTCTCGTTTTGTTGGAGTTAACCATATATTTTAACTCTTGAATAGGATAGAATTTCTTCATAATAAAATCTGGTTCAAAAACATAAAATTGAAATTTGCTTGTATCAATATTGAGATTCTTTGTCAATTTTAGTATAATCCCAGATTTAATGCCAAATCCTGTTGCCTGTCTCAAATGCTGATGCTGAGTATTAGTTCCATGATCTAAATAGATAAAATTCCCTCGATTGAATTGTATACCACTGGCATCTTTTTCTTTTTCTTCAACAAGATAAACATCATTGTTACATAAGACAAGATAATCGATGTCATAAATACGTAATAAAAAATCTTTTTGAGATTTGTTTAAATTTGTAGTATTAAGGATTTTTTTCCTTTCTTTTAAAGAATACTTTGGATTACCAAAATAAGAATCAAGAGACGCCATCTTAGGATCACGAAAATGCTCTTCTAAATCTTCCCATTGATAATATATACAATTTTTAAATGGAATTTCATAGAATGGCCCTATTACCATTTTTTCTCTACTTTTTCAAATCATTTCTTTCTTTAAAAACATATCCTCAGAAGATCATGGTTTTTTGTGCGAAGTAAGGATAGTAAAGGAAAAAGAGAATTTACGAAAGTAGTTGTCTACGATGACCCATTTCCATCCACTGGTGTATAAGCTGTAATTGAACGGTAGAAAATCCTTGTATTTGCTCTACGGGTGTGCTCATCGACTGGCTCTGGGAATTACCTGCTACATCAAATATGGTAGCGGTTACTTGGTGGTTCTCGAAACTTCTGTATTCCGTCTAATTGTATTCAAAAAGCAGGATGGATTATTGTCTACTTCCCCTATATTTCAGATTAGCAGTTGCGATTTCCTTAACCAAACGAGCCTTACGAGCGATACGAGTTGATCTACGGGCATCTAACGCCTTATCCAAGATTTCCACTATTGTATCAGCGATGTCCTCATCGATGATTAAAGGTGGGAGCAATCCTATAAAACTGGGATGGGAATCTACAAGAAGGCCGAGCAGGTTAATATCCGTTACAATTTTGAATGTATCTTTTTCGTTCAAAGGTATTTTATTCTTTCGATCTTTTACTAATTCTATACCAAGCATTAAGCCTCTTCCACGAATATCACCTATGAGTTCGCGTCTGTCCATTAACTCCTTAAGGCAATTCTTTAGATACGTACCGACTTTCGCCGCATTCTCTGGAAGCTTTTCACCAATAATAATATCGATGTTAGCAAGTCCTACAGCTGCACAGACCGGGTGGCCACTGGCCGTAGATCCATTGTCGAACATATTGCCGTGGCCATTAAAACGCTCATAGATAGTATCAGTGGTTAACGTTGCGGCCAACGGCAGATACCCACTACTGATTCCTTTGCTTAGGCATAAGATATCAGGTTGAGGATTCCAGTCTTCACTTACAAAAAGTTTCCCTGTTCTCCCGAAACCCGTGGTCACCTCATCAACAATGAAAAGTAAACCATGACGATGACAGATCTCACCGACACGTTTGTAGAACTCTTCTGGTGGATCTACTACGCCAAAGAATCCCATGATAGGTTCAAGGATAAAGGCTGCAACGGTTTCCACACCTTCTGATACGATTGTTTTCTCTAAAGCCCGAGCACATTCGAGATTACATTCGGGATACCCGTTTTTCCCATATGGGCAACGGTAACAATAGGGGGGTTCAATTTGAATAAAACCTGGCACGAGAGGCCCATATTTGGTTGTATCGCGTTCCAAGCCAGATGTACTTATGGTACCATACGAACAACCGTGATAGGAACCTCGTAAAGAAATGATCTTATATCTATTGTGATCTTGTTGGTTGGGGCTTTGTCGATGGTACTGTCTCACTAGTTTAAGAGCTGTTTCAACAGCCTCTGAACCATTTGTTCCCAGTAAAACATATTCATACGTCCCTGAGGTAATCTCTACTAATTTAGCTGCCAACTCAATAGCCTTTGGATGTACCGAATAAAAACAGGATGCAAAGGCAAGCTCACGCATCTGTTTAGTAGCAGCATTTACAAGTTCTTCCCTACCATGTCCAATAGCGACATTCCATGTGGATGATTTACCATCTATATAACGCGTCCCTCGATCGTTAAAAACATAAGGTCCTTTTCCCCGAGTGATGACCGTGGAAGCATATCCAAGCAAAGGAAGGAATTCATCCATGGGGGTAAAAGGATTCCATACACGATAGGGAATTCCATGATATCTTTTCACAGACATTCTTTTTCCCTCTTAAATTTTTCAAATCAACTAGTACGGGTTCGATAGATTGATTAGTATTTAAAAATAAGCATTGTGTAAAACACAGATTAGCATGGTTTATTATACATTGCTCATGGGAAAAAATCTGAAACAAATGGTAACAAAAGATCACGAGACTGATTTCATTTCAATATGCCAATTGATTTTATTTCTTTAAAAACATATCCTTAGAACTCATGTTTTGTGCTAATCGTTTGACAGAAACTAGATTAGTATCTTGCACAGTGCAAAGATGTACCGAACACCTACAAACCCAAAATATTCCTCGGAGATGATGAACTTTTCACCGGATACATATGTGTTAAAACTAAATGGAGAAAAAATCATTACTCTGGTTTTGACTGCTTCGAACGTGATTGCGTTATCTATCGTGACTAGATTGGTGATCTTCCCAAAAATCAACGCAGTTGCTCGGGGTACGTTCTTTATGAAGAATGGCTCACTAGTGTTCCACTCCTCCGTTGCATCGCCATTTATGTCATTCACAAAATAGACGCGCCAGGTTCCGTTGGTTAAAATAGACCAGTCATTTGCAGTATCATTGTTGTATTGGGGAATTACGATACTATAATTACCATTTCCTTCATTGGTGATTGTCACATCTGTGAAATCTTCCTTTGTTAGATAGGTGGTTGTATTAGTCTTCCTTAGTTTAATCGGATCATAGGTAGAATCAATTCCTTTTCCCTCCGCATCAGTGACATTAATATCGATTTGGCTCCTATACCCCCAATAAATCGTCGTGTTTGTTAAGGTAAAAACTGGTTGTCCTGTATTCACTTCAAATGTGATTTCAGTAGCGTTTTTCTCTGGTGGGTCCCAGGGACCCATATGAGTATAATTATAATATTCACTAGTAGTTCCTGGGTGTGTTGGGAAATGTCCTGAATAGTTACTCCCATAGTACCTTGACATTGTCACATTACAAATAACCTGCCTGAATTTCCGCACCCAACCTTCCATCATCCTCAATTTTTACACCCGTCCAAATGCACCACAACCACACAATCAACCACTTTCTTGAA
>Ga0315289_10001110_pt1 | contig 42144 bp, 47 predicted proteins | sample YL17G11_40_MG_FD_203452 | JGI IMG/M metagenome (GOLD analysis project Ga0315289, IMG submission 203452) | Sediment microbial communities from Yellowstone Lake, YNP, Wyoming, USA - YL17G11_40 | ecosystem: Environmental > Aquatic > Freshwater > Lake > Sediment | place: USA: Wyoming | collected... | reverse complement strand
ACCTTAGATTTCATCTCGGGGAAGAAGCCAACGACCCTGATTTTGCCCAAGCCCTCTCTCGGCTTGGCGATATTTTTGTTAATGACGCTTTTGGCGCTTCGCACCGCGAGCATGCTTCGGTTGTCGGAGTGACTAAATTTTTAGCTTCAGGCATTGGCCTTTTATTTGAAAAAGAAATTAAGAACCTAGACAAGATTTTAAAAAATCCCAAGAGGCCCCTTATAGGAATTATCGGCGGGGCGAAATTAAGCAGCAAAATCAAGCCCATCAGCGAACTCTTGGAAAAAGTTGATTATCTTTTGCTTGGCGGGAAAATAGCCAATACCCTTTTGGCAGAAAACAATCTTTTGAAAGTTGATTCTTCAACTTTGGCTGAAATTGAAGAAGTTGTTCAAAAAATTGATTTAAACAATCCTAAAATCATCTTGCCTCAAGATGTGATGGTGATGGCAGGAAAGCCGCAAGCAAAAAAGATTAACGAGGTAAAAGAAAACGAATCAGCCCTTGATATTGGGCCAAAAACCAGAGAAGCTTTTTCGGAAAAGATTAAAGAAGCGAAAACGATTTTTTGGAGCGGCCCTTTGGGTAAAGTGGACGAACCGGGTTTTGCCGAAGGTTCACTAGTTATTAGTCGGGCGATTAAAGAGAGTAAAGCGTTTTCTGCGGTCGGCGGCGGCGACACCGTCGCCTTCTTGGCAAAAAATAGTCTTCTTGATAATTTCAGCTTTGTCTCTACCGGCGGGGGAGCAATGCTTGAATACCTAAGCGGTGAAAAACTGCCAGCCATCAGCGCTTTAGGTGGTAGATAATCTATGGCAGAGAATAGAGAAATAAAAGGGATTAATGAGGCCGTTTTAAGGATTCTTGCCGCCGCTAATAATAAAGAAAAAATTATTATTTTCGGTGACGGCGACCTTGATGGTGTTTCTTCGGCGGTTATCTTGGAAGAAGCGCTCGAGATTTTAGGCAATCCCGCTTCTTTTATCTTTTTCGCCAATCGGGAGAAATATGGCTATGGTTTAAGCGAAAACGTTTTAAAACTCATTGAGCCTCGGGCGCCGGCTTTGCTGATTGTCTTAGATTGCGGTACTTGTAATCTCAAGGGTGCGGAATTAGCCGCCAAGATGGGTTTTGAAGTCATTATTATTGATCACCATCAGCCCCTAGAAATTCTGCCGGAGAGAGCGCTTATTGTTAATCCCAAACAGTCAGGCGACGAATATCCCTTCAAGGAACTTTGCGCCGCCGCTCTTTCTTATAAGCTGATTAAAGCTTTAGTTTTTGCTGCCGGAAAGCCGTTCTCTCCGGAGCAATTTTTGGAGTTGGCGGCCCTTGCCACTCTTTATGACCAAGTGCCGCTTAAAGAAGACAATGAGCAAATTGTCAATCAAGCGCTTTTTTCTTTTCCTCAAACCAAAAGAATCGGCCTTAAGATCCTTTACGAATTGATGGAATGCCGGATTTTTGATAGGCCGGAAATCCAGGAAAAAATTATTCCGATACTTTCGGCAGCAGGATACAGGGATTATAAAAACGAGGCCTTTCCCTTTTTACTGGAAAAGCGTTCCCGGCAGAAAGTGAAAAAAATGGCCTTAGAATTGATGGAAAAAAGCAGAAGAAAAAAAGAAAGAATCAGCGAAATTATGATTGAAATCAAAGAGAAAAGAGATCTTTCTCAAGTGATTATTTTTGAAGGAAGCAAAGACTGGCCATTGTCCCTTTTGGGAACAATTGCTTCTAAACTTTGCGAATATTATCGCAAGCCAGCTTTTATTTATCACGAGGGAGAAGAACAAAGCCAAGGTTCGGTGCGGGTGCCGTCGGAGATGGACGCGATTATGATGATGACGCCTTGCGCCAAGATTTTACTTAATTACGGCGGTCATCCTCGCGCTTCTGGTTTTGGCTTAAAAAATGAGAACCTTGAGAAGTTCAGAAAATGTCTTATTGATAATTATCAGTTAGTTTTTTAATTATTTCTTGAAACCTGGAACTTAAAACCTGAAACATAAATTAAGATGGAACAAAAGACGTATCACGAAGAGCTAAAATCTAAAATGGATGAATACGCCCATCTTGTTTACGGCTTGACAAGGAGTTTTCCAAAAAAAGAATTATATGGTATTACCTCGCAATTGCGCCGATCGTCACTTTCCGTAATACTGAATTATATTGAAGGATATGCGAGGGAGACGGATAAAGCCCATAGAAATTTTCTGATGATTTCATACGGTTCGCTAAAAGAATCAAAATACCTTTTAAATTTTTCAGTTAAAGAAGGATATTTGTCTAAGGAAGAATATCAAAAATCACTCATCTTGGCTGAAGATATTGGCGCAATGTTATGGGGAACGATCAAAAATTTATAATAAGTTTTAAGTTTCACGTTTCAAGATTATGAAGAACGTTATTATTTACACCGATGGCGGTTCCCGCGGCAATCCCGGTCCATCCGGCGTCGGCATTGTTTTTTGTAATGAAAAGGGAGAAGCAATTAAAAAATATTCCGAAGGTCTAGGCGAAGCGACAAATAATGAAGCGGAATATCAAGCAGTGATTTTTGCGATGGAAAAATTCAAACTCGTTTTTGGCAAAAAAATTGCCAAAGCCTCGGAAATTGAATTTCGCTCTGACTCCCAGCTTTTAATCAGGCAGTTGAACGGAGAATACAAAGTGTTGGACGAAAAAATCCAGAAACTTTTTCTTGAAGTCTGGAATCTAAAACTTGATTTTAAAAAAGTAAAATTCAAGCTTATTCCTCGGGAAAAGAACAAGGAAGCTGATAGCCTAGCCAATGAGGCGATGGACAGCCAAAAGAGAACGAGGACGTTGATATAACTTTAGGGGGCTTGAGTCTTGTCGGAGATTGACAATAGAAAAATAGAGGAGCTATAATGTAATCACTATGAACACTACCCCTGCTTCGGCAAGGGTAGTTTTTTTATTTACGGCGGTAGTATAATTATCTCGTATGAATAATCTTAAAAAAATGGCGTCAACTCTGGTTTTTATGAACTATAGTAAGTAAGTAGGGTGGGGTAGTGCTGTGGAAAACTTACTTGACTTTTTTGAGAAATTAGTGGTAACATTACGACATAAACGCCCTACCCAACCATTTGGTCCGGTAGGGTTTTATTAAATGAAAATTATTCTTTTTATAGATTGGGAAAATTTCAAAAAGAAATTGGAAACTGTTTTTAAAAAAGGAGGAATAGAAAAGCCAAAATGGAATGAATATAATTTCCTGGGTTTATTTGAACAGGCATTGCAAGGAATAGAGATTGATCGAAAAATCTTTTATGCTGCCAGAGTAAGCGTTCACCCATTGACTAAAGAAAAGTCTGAAGAATTAATAGAAGAACAGCGGCTATTAAAAACCTACTTAGAGAAACAGGGTTTCGAATTTGTTTTTGCTGGAAGGGTCAGAGGAAATATTGTTGTCAATGCCCAGGGGCAGGAATCAGTTATTTTTAAAGAAAAAGGAGTAGATGTCCGAATAGGCGTAGATATGGTAAATATGGCCTGTGATGGTGAATTAAAGGCTGCCATCTTAGCAAGTTCTGACTCTGACCTTCAGCCAGCTGTTAAATCATTAAAGAAAAGAAAGATTGAGTGTATCTATTTGGGTTTTGAAATGGAACCTAACAAGGGATTAACTTATACTACTTCTAGAACAATTTTGGTAAGAAATTCCGAAGTTTTAAAATTTCTTCCTTCAAAGTTAATTTAATAATAACTATGGACGGCTAAGAACAGGTATCTCAAAATACTCGTTGGTATTAAGCCAATACGTTCGAACGTCCCTCCTTCGCCCCGCTAAGCGGAGCTACGGAAGGGCAAAGCGTCCATTAGTCGGAGCAGTTTGACAAAAATCGTTAAGGGGTTCACAATGAAGCCAATGAACGAAGACTTTGAAAAATTAAAGCGTAAGTTTTGAAAAGATCGCCGCGGAGGCGACTTTTCTTTTAGCTATAAAGGATTGAAAATTTCGCGATTTGTGGTTAAAATAACAGTATTAAGACTGAAATAAAATAAACTTCTAAGATGGCAAAGGCAAATGAAGTCGAAAGAGGGTCTTTTGTCAATTATAAAGACCAGCCGTATCTCGTGGTCAGTCGAGATTTTTATTCTCCAGGCAAAGGTTCGGCCGTGGTTCGATTTAAATTGAAAAATATTAAAACTGGAGCAGTCATAAGGGCGGTTTTAAAAACTGATGAATCAATTGACGAAGTGGAGCTTGAACAAAAAGAAGTAAAATTTCTCTATGCCCATCGAGAAGAGTTCTGCTTTGTGGAGTCGAATAAGAACGAAAGAATGATGCTCTCGGAAGAAATTATTGCTGAAAACAAAGATTTTCTTAAACCAGGAGAAACCTACCGCCTTGTTTTATATGAAAACGAACCGATTTCTTTAAAGATGCCTATCAAAGTAGAGATGCTTGTTAAAGAGGCAGAGGAAGGATTACGAGGAAACACGGCCACCTCCGCGACCAAAGAGGTGATCTTGGAGACTGGTATGAGATTGAAGGTCCCTATTTTTATCAAAGAAGGAGACAAAATTATCGTTAATATCGAGAAGAGAGAGTATACTGGCCGAGTCTAAATTTGCCAGAGATCTTCGCCGGAGAAAAGCATTACTTCTTGGATGTTTGAGGCATTAAGTAAAATCATTATTAATCTGTCAACTCCCAAAGCGACTCCGCTGCACTCGGGAAGGCCTTCTTTTAAAGCTTGGAGAAAATCCTCATCAGTGGGATAATCAATGGCACCGCTTCTCGAGCGGTTTTCTTTTTCTTTGATAAATTGATTTTTCTGTTTCTGCCAGTCATCAAGCTCGTGGTAGGCATCGGCCAGCTCGATGCCGAAAAGATAAAGTTCGAATCTTTCTTTGATTTGCGGGTCGTCTTTTTTGGTTTTGGCCAGAGGCGCAAATTGGCTGGGGAAATCATAAATAAAAGTAGGCAATTCCAGGCCGAGATAAGGCTCAACTTCGCTGACATAAAGCCAATTGAAAATTTCTTCCCAGCTATCTTTTTCTTTTCCTTGATATCCTTTTTCTTTGGCGCTGGCTAGCAATTTTTCCTTATTGAAAAAATCTTCTTTTTTAATGCCTATCCATTTTTGAAAGGCTTCTTTAACTGTCAAGCGGATAAAAGGTTTGGTGATATCGATTGTTTTTCCCTGGTAAGAAAGCTGCGGCTTGTCACCATTCAAATCCCTAATCAGTTTTTCGCAGTCGGCCATGGTGTTCTCTAGGCCTTCCCCTAGATGGTACCATTCTAAAATAGTGAATTCCGGAGAATGAAGGGAGCCGTGGAGATCGGTGTTGCGGAAACTTTTGGTAATTTCAAAACAATTGCCAATGCCAGCGACTAAAAGTTTTTTCAGCCACATTTCCGGCGAGGTGGTAAGAAAAGCGCGTTGTTTTTTCCCTTCTTTGCTTTTAATTTCGGTTTCAAAAACCTCCAGATAAGATTCTGGAAGAAGATAGGGAGCCAAAAGAGGTGTTTGCACCTCCAAAAAGCCTTCTTTTTCAAAAAAGCGCCTGATTTTTTGGATAGTTTCTGCCCTCTTTTTAAAATTGGCGAAGAGAGCAGGATTGTTTTTTAATTGTTTCCAGTCAGTCATGTTTTTCTTTTTTACTTTCAAAAAGATTATATCATGAAAAATTCCCTATGTATTTTTTGAAACTTTGAAATCTATGATAAAATAATGTTTATGATTGAGGTTCAGAATTTAACGAAAAAATTTGGCGAATTTACCGCCGTGGACAATATCTCTTTTTCCGTGAAAGAAGGAGAGATTTTTGCTTTTTTGGGCCCGAATGGCGCAGGCAAAAGCACAACAATTAAGATGTTGACAACGCTTTTGCGGCCTACTCAAGGGAAAATTTCCTTAAACGGTTTTGACCCGACAAGAGAGCAGCACGAGGTGCGCTGTTCTTTTGGCATTGTTTTTCAGGATCAAAGCCTTGACGATGAATTGACCGCCTATGAAAATATGGAATTTCACGGCGTTATTTATAAAGTACCGAAAGAGACAAGAAAGACAAGAATTGAACAGCTATTGAAATTTGTTGAGCTTTGGGAGCGTCGGAATGATTTGGTAAAAAATTTTTCCGGGGGAATGAGACGAAGACTGGAAATGGCAAGAGGCCTGGTTCATCATCCCAAAATCTTTTTTCTTGACGAACCGACGCTCGGCCTTGATCCTCAAACAAGAACCCATATTTGGAATTACATCAAAAATTTAAATAAGGAAGAAAAAATGACCGTCTTTTTTACGACTCATTATATGGAAGAAGCGGAAAAAGTCGCCCAAAGGATTGCCATTATTGACCACGGAAAAATTGTCGCCTCGGGAACATCAGAAGAGTTAAAGCAAAAGACAAAAAAGAATTCTCTGGAAGAGGCATTTTTGGCTTTGACTGGCGATACGATTCGGGAGGAGGAAGTTAATAACATAGACAGAATGAGAATGAGACGAGGGCATTGGCGTTAGAAAAATAAAGTTTACTAAAGTTATAATATTTTTCCATGAGTACGATTTATATTCTTTGGCTAAGACAGCTTAAAAGATATTTTCGCTCCAAACCGAGAATCATCGGTTCTCTTGGCCAGCCGCTTCTTTTTTTGGTGGCTCTTGGTTTTGGCCTCGGGCCGATTTATCAGAAAGCCGGCGCCGGAAATTATATTCAATTTATTGTCCCGGGAATAATTTCTATGGGAATTCTTTTTACCGCGCTTTTTTCCGGCATCGAAATCATTTGGGACAGGGAATTTGGTTTTTTGAAAGAAACGCTGGTGGCGCCTACCTCTCGTCTGGAAATTGTGATTGGCAGGACTCTTGGAGGAGCAACCGTCGCTTTTTTTCAGGGGGTAATTATTCTTTGTCTTTCTTTTTTGGTTGGTTTCAGGCCGCAAAACATTATGCTTTTGCCCTTTAGCCTTCTTTTTATGTTTCTCATTGCTCTTCTTTTTACCGCTATTGGAACAGCGATTGCTTCGGTCTTGGAAGACATGCAGGGATTTCAACTGATTATGAATTTTTTAGTCATGCCGCTTTTCTTTCTTTCTGGCGCTCTTTTTCCTCTTGCCGGTTTGCCGAAACCCCTGGCGATCGTGGCAAAGATTGATCCTTTAAGCTACGGAGTAGACGGATTAAGGGGCATCCTTGTCGGGACTTCTCATTTTGGTCTATTACAGAATTTTTTGGTTTTAAGCATTATGACTACTTTCGTACTTATTTTAGGAAGCTATCTTTTTTCCAAAATAGAGATATAATTTTATAACATAAAAGGTTTGGAAGAAGAACATGAAAAAATCACACGAAAATTTACTCAAGGCCATTGCCGGAGAATCAATGGCGCGGAATAAATATACTTTTTACGCGGAGATTGCGACGAAAGAGGGTTTGGTATGGATTGCCCGTGTTTTTGAAGAAACGGCAGATAATGAACGGGCTCATGCCCAAGAGGAGCTGGAGAAACTTAAGGAAAAAGCAGAAATGACCAATACTTATGATATTCATCCTTTGGGAGGAACATTAGAAAATTTGAGAAACGCCGCCGCCGGAGAAAAATATGAATTCGGTATAATGTATCCTAATTTTGAGAAAATTGCCCGCGAGGAAGGCGAAGAAGAAATCGCTACTCTTTTCAAAGAAATAGGCGAAGTAGAGGAGAAGCATGCCGAAAGATATGAAATCCTAGCTGAGCGTTTGGAACAAGGAAAACTTTTTAAGAGTGAGACTGAAATTGAATGGAAGTGTTTAAATTGCGGCTATGTTCACAAAGGAACCAGCGCTCCGGAAAGATGCCCGCTTTGCCAGAAGCCGCAGGGCTATTATATGGCCTTGAAGGTGTTGAGGTAAGCGTTTTGAAAAATGACAAATCTTGCGTTTTTGAAAAAAGGATCGCTTTTAGTTGACGCGGTCTTTTATTTCTCGCTTTTTTGAGTATTAATTAATAATGGAACTGATATTCAAAATTAAAGAAATAATAAAAGAAAAACTAAATTTTTTATTTATGAGATTACAGGATCCTAATGAAAATATTTCTCCAGTTCAACCCTTAGAGACAAAAGGAGAAGAGCAAAAATCAGTGGTAGAAATCAAAACGGATAAGAAGGAACCAGAGGCGAAACCAGAACCAAAGCTAGAACCAAAACTGGAGACGAAACCGGAAGCGAAAGAGCCGGTGAAAGAGGCATTAAAGGTGAGTCCCAATAAGCCGCCTTTGGCTCTGGTTTATGATCCGCAAAAGCTGGAAAAAGTTTATAAACACTCTGACCTGGAAGGAATTTATCGCTTGAAAGTCGGTCAGCGCAAAAGTTTTAATATCTGGATAGTGGATGGCGCCAAAATCAGAAAAGAACTTTATACCGATTTCCTCTTTGGCGGCAACAATGGCCGTTATAAATTTATTCCTGAAGGAGAAATCTGGATTGATAATGCCATTTCCGTGGAGGAATTAGAGTTTACCATTATTCATGAGGTTTTTGAATGCGATTTGATGAAGCAGGGAGCGACTTATGCCAAAGCGCATGAAGCGGCGACTCAAGAAGAATTAAAAGCGAGAATCAACAAAACCGAGAGTATTGATGAATTGAGGGAACGTTGGTATAAGATTCAGGAAAGTTCCAGAGAAAAAGAAGAAAAGAAATAAAGGTCGTTTGGTTTTTAATCAAATTAAAAATTGTTTAAATTCACTTTTTTATGATAGAAAAATATAAAGTGATAATCTTTGGACTGGCAGCGCTAGGAATAGGACTTATCGTTTATTTTCTTGTTAGCTCCGGCGTTTTTCTTCCTCGAAACAACGTAGGGAATCAAGAGGCCTACTTGCCAAAAGCCACAGGCGATATTAACGAGACTGTTGATGCTTTTATTAAAGAGGCCAGTGATGAGAAGGCAGATCTCGGAAGCGGAGAAGAAGAAAAAGCCTTAATAATTTCCGATAGCCAAGAAGTGAGTGACTTTAACCAATCTGCCGACGAAAATGATTTCTAAAAAAATCCTTACTTTTTTTCTGGGAACAATGATTGTTTCGGCTGTTTTGGCGCCAATTTTGATTCTTGCGGAAAATAACGATAATAATCAAGGCGGAAAAGCTTTTTGCCAGAAAATTTCCGAATCTTCTGCGAAATGGGTTGAAAGAGTTCTTGAGCGAGAAACAAAAATTGAGGCAAAGAGAGAAGAAATCAATGGAAAAATCGAAGAACGTTGGACAAAACAAGACCAGAGGCTCTTAGAGAAGCGAGAAAAATGGGATGAAAATCGGACTGACCATTTTGCTAAGTTGGAAGAGAAAGCCAAAACAGACGCTCAAAAACAGGCGCTTGTTGTCTTCAAAGAAGCGGCAAGCGGAGCAATTACAGCGCGGAGAGCGGCGATTAACGCGGCGCTTGAAGCTTTTCGCCAGGGAGTCCAGCAGGCAAAACTTTCTCGTCAGTTGGAGATAGATGCGGCAAAGCTTACATTTAAGAACGCGGTGACGGCGGCCTTTGAGACAGCTAAGACTAATTGCGCTAGCGGTACCAGTTTAGCCACTGTCCGCCAGAATCTTAAGGATGCTTTAATTGCAGCTAAAGAGAAATACAGGAGTGATTATCAGGAGATTGAGACGCTTCAAGCAGCCATAGATCAGCAGATTGAGAGTCGTAGGACAGCGATTGAAAAAGCGATTCAGGATTTCAAGCTAGCCATGGAAAAAGCGAGAAATGATTTTAAGGCAGCCACGGGGCAATAAAGAAAAATAAAGAAATTATTATCATAAAATCCAGCATAAGCTGGATTTTATGATTTTTGTCAACTTCTTGCGGACCCAGGTTTCCGCAAAGCGCATTTGGAATTCTTGTGGAAGCTAAGCTTCCACAAAGAGCGATTTTGCGGAAACCTGGGTCCGCAAGAACACTTGGGTTCCGCAAAGGCAAAAATACCCCTAGGGCTTGACTTTTTTATGGCTTGTTATATAATAGAGCTACATCCAATGGGATAGTGACAGGAGAAACGGGGACAATAAAGCCGCCTCACGCGACGCGCTTGTGGCTTACTCTCTGACATACAGAGAGTAAAAAGGGCATCTCTGGCCAAGATTGCCCCGCCTACGCGCCTTGGGCCGCTACTTTTGGGGACAATAGCCGGGCTTTACCCGGTCACCCCTCTCTCACGCCTCCTGTCAAAGACAAGGGGCTCTGGTGTCAAACTAGGGCCCCGCTTTTTTTGTTGACTCTAAATTTGAACCTCTTTCCAATCTGTGTTAAAATCTATTAAGTTAAAAAATTAAAATTGAAATAAAAAAATGGTTATTTTCGGCAAGAAAAACGGCCAGAAAGATTCTGGCGAAGAATCATTCAGAGAGCTTCAAGAATTCTCTGAAGACTTGATTGTTTTGGGCAAGGAAATTGAAGAGAAGTTGAAGAAAAAAAGCGAGATTGAGGATAAGCTTAATGAACGGGAGATCGCGATCAACAAGCTTCGGAGCGAGATGTATGGTTTGAAAGAGCAGCTGATAAAAGTTAATTTAGAGCTGGCTAAACTGGAAGAAAGAAGAAAGAAAAGCGAGAATGTTCAAGACAGCGGACAGTTAATGAGAGATGAAAGCCAATAATCTTAGAAAAGAATTCCTTAAGTTTTTTGAGGAGAGAGGACACGAGGTTGTGCCCTCAAGTTCTCTTTTGCCCGCTGATCCGACTTCTCTTTTTACTTCCGCCGGAATGCAGCAATTTGTTCCTTATCTTTCCGGGATGGTCGAATCGCCCTACAAAAGGGCTTGCTCTGTTCAGAAATGTTTAAGAGTGGGCGACATTGACGAGGTGGGCGACGATACTCATCATACTTTTTTTGAAATGCTGGGCAATTGGTCTTTCGGTGATTATTTTAAAGAAGAGGCGATTGATTTTGCCCTTGATTTTTTGATTAACGTTTGCCATCTAGAAAAAGAAAAAATGAGAGTTTCTGTTTTTGGTGGCGAGGGAAAAATTCCCAAAGACGAAGAGGCCATTAATCTTTGGCTCAAAAAAGGATTTTCCCAAGAGAAAATATATGAGTTCGGAATGAAAGATAATTTTTGGGGGCCGGTGGCCAAAACCGGACCTTGCGGTCCTTGCTCTGAAATTTATTACGACAGAACCAACAGTCCTTGTGCCAAAGGAAAAAATTGCGGCGTGGATTGCGAGTGCAAACGATTTGTGGAAATCTGGAATCTGGTTTTTATGGAATACAATAAGAGAGGAGAGGGGAATTTCGAAAAGATGGCAAAAAGGAACATTGATACCGGCATTGGTTTTGAAAGATTGTTTTCTCTTCTTCAAGAAAAATCTTCAGCTTACGAGACAGAGTTATTTTGGCCAATGATTGAAATGATGGAAGGACTTTCTGAAACAGAATACTCGTTTAACAAAAGAAGCTTCAGGATTATCGCTGATCACTTAAGAGCCAGCGCTTTTATGATTAGCGAAGGGGTTTTGCCTTCAAATATTGACCGCGGCTATGTTCTTCGGCGGCTTTTGCGTCGGACAATTAGGGAAGCAAGGAATTTGAAATTGGAAAATAACTGGCACGAACTTCTTGCGAAGAGAATAGTAGAAATTTATAGCGAAAGTTACCCAGAATTGGAAAAAAATCAGGAAAGCATTATTAATGTTATTTACGAGGAAAGGGAGAAATTTGAAAGAACCCTTGAAAGAGGATTAAAAGAATTTGAGAAGATAGCGGAAAAAAAAGGAAAGGAAAAAAATATCAGCGGGGTCGAAGCCTTCGATCTTTACCAGAGTTATGGTTTTCCCATTGAATTGATAAAAGAGATGACTAAAGAAAAAGGCTTTACACTTGAAGAAAAAAATTTTGAAGAAGCGTTTAATAAACATAAAGAAATTTCTCGCGCCGGAGCAGAAAAGAAATTTGGCGGAGTGGGCATTGATCAGATAGAAAATAAAGAAGAAAAACAGAAAGTGACTCGACTTCATACTGCCACCCATCTTCTTCATCAAGCCCTAAGAACGGTTTTAGGGGAGCATGTAAGACAGATGGGCTCTGATATTACGCCGGAAAGATTAAGATTTGATTTTGTTCATCCTCAAAAAATAGAGCAGGAAGAATTGAAAAAAGTAGAGGATTTAGTAAACGAAAAAATAAAAGAAGGATTAGCGGTGAAAAAAGAAATGATGTCGCTGGAAGAAGCAAAAAATTCCGGCGCTCTATCCTTTCTTAAAGAGAGATATCCCACTAAAGTTTCAGTCTATACAATTGCCGATAGAAAAGAAGGAGTTTTCTCAAAGGAAATCTGCGCCGGTCCCCACGTGGAAAATACGGCCGAGTTAGGAAAGTTTAAAATCACCAAACAGGAATCGGCTGGCGCAGGCATCAGAAGAATAAGGGCAGTTTTAGAATAAAAAAATAAAGAGTAGAATAAGTAAGGGAAAAAGTTAATTAGATTTCTTTAAGATGCCTAAAGAGAAAATTTTTGACATTCGACCGCCATTGGCGAAGAAAAGAAAGGAAAAGAAGAAAGAAAAACTCTTTTGGGGAAAGTCATTTCTTTTTGGAAAAAAAGCCCCCGGGAATAAAAAGAGAGAACTAACAAAAGAAAAGAAAAAGTCAGTTTTTTTTAAAGGATATTGGCTTTTATTGCCTGTGGGTCTTTTTGTCGCCTTGTTTCTTTTTCTTCATTTTTCTTCAAGGGCAAAAATTGAAATTTGGTCCATTACTAGACCTTTTTCTTTTGAGAAAGAAGTGGAGGCTATGACAGCGATTGAGGAATCTAATTTTTCGAGCGGTATGATAAGAGGAAAGATTGTTACAGAAGAAGAAAGTCTTTCCCGGACTTTTTCGGCTAGCGGTTCTGCGATTAATGAATTAAAAGCCCAAGGCAAGGTGAGAGTGGTAAATAATTATTCCTTAGATCAGATTTTGGTGGCAAAAACAAGATTTCTGTCGGGCGAGGGCAAGCTTTTTTATCTTAAAGAAAGAATGGTCGTCCCCGCAGGAAAAAGCGTTGAGGCACTAGTCGAGGCGGCTGAAGCCGGTCCAGAGTATAACATTAAAGCTACCACTTTTTCTTTGCCTGGTCTTTTGGGCTCGCCGCGATACACTGCTATTTATGGAGAATCCGCCAATGCGATGAGCGGTGGCTTTAGAGGAACAGTCGCCCAAGTGGTCTCCAGAGATTTGGAGAACGGGGAAAAAAACGTTGAGAACGAATTGTCCTTAATTTTAAAGAAAAAACTGGAAGAAAAATTTGGATCTGAATTTTCTCTCCCAGGAGACGCGGTTGATTATAAAGTAGGAGAAAAAAGTTTTTCTGCCGAGGAGGGAGATAAGGTAGATAATTTTAGCGTCTTCTTGAAAATGAGCGCCACTGGCTTTGCCTTTGGCAAATCTGACTTAGAAACTCTTGCTTTTCATTTAGCGGAAAAAGAAATCAGCGAAGAAGAGATAATTAAGGCTGACAGTTTAAAGGTAGAGCCAAGCGTCAAAAAAATTGAATGGGACGGAAAAGAGCTTTATCTTAAATTAAAAGTTTCTGCTATTGCTGTTAGATCAGTGGACCCAAAAGAATTGGTTAAAGCGCTAGCTGGCAAATCGCTCAAAGAAAGCGAAATTCTGCTTTCTTCATATTCGGCAATTGAAAAAGCCAAGATCAAAATTTTTCCTTTCTGGGTGAAAAGAATTCCTCAAGATCCCAGGAGAATCGAATTGGAGCTTTTTGACAATTCTCTTTAGGCGATGAGCTTGTCGAAGGAGTTCTCCTGAGCTTGTCGAAGGAACCATCCTCTAGCTTCTTTAGATACTTTGATAAGGCTCGAAAAGCTGATTTTGAGGAGCCGCTCGCTCGTCCAGCGAACTCGCTCGCTTAGTCCTCGGCTCACTCTTGGACTTCGCCGAGTCAGACTCGGTTTTGCCGAGTCAGACTCGGTTTTGCCGAGTCAGACTCGGCTTCGTCCAAACCTTGCCCGTTCGCCTGCGGATGCTCCTCAAAATTACTTTCCTTCGACAGGCTCAGGACAAGTCCCTCGCCTTGTCAAAAAAGGACGTGTCAAATCATTTAACTATCTAACCGAAACAGCATTTTCCCGGACACAGGAAAATCTAACCGAGATCTTCTTTTTAAAGTCGACTTTTAATGAATTGTTTTTGTCGTTTTTCTGTTTGTAGAATTGGTATAATCTGTTCAGCTTTTCATCAATAGCTCTTTTCAATTGAGCAGGGTTCAAAGATTGATACATTTTAGTCAGTTTCTGCTTTTTCTTTTCCGAAAGCTCTGGAGATGCCAACAGTCTCTGATAAGGCGTCTTTGGCTTATCGTATTTGCGGTGTATTTTGCCCGCGATCCTTTCCTTCGAAACTAGTTTAATGACTGGCTGGAAGAAGTTTTTGTACAGCCTCCATTCATGGCGATAGAGATCATTCAGCAAAGCCCTTTCTTTAAGGGTGTCATATCTTAAATATCCAACTAGCCTTCTGACATGCGTCTTGTTTTTCTGTTCAACCAGACAATTGTCATTTTTCTTGTAAGGCCTTGATCTTGAAAAATCTAAACCGCTGTCATTTGAATATTTGAATAAGTGAGCGTTGATGAATTCCGTTCCGCCGTCCGAGTGGATTCCTGCCCAGTCAAATTTACATCGCTGCCTGCAATTGTCCACGCCTTCCTTTGTCGGCTCTTGTCCTTTTCCCATCACCGCTTCCTCTTCTGACCAACCTGAATATATGTCTGTTGCATTCAGAGTATTAACAAATTCGCCTAAAGCCGAGGCGCCACAGTGCTCCACTAAGTCAATTTGCATATTGCCGAGCGCGCTTCTGTCCTGCTCTCCAAACACTTTCACCGGTATCTGCTGATAGAGTAGGGGATGAATTTTGCGATGGTATTTCCTCTTTATCCGTTCAATCTCTTTCTGATGTTTCAATTTTCTGTCTATGGTGGCAGAACCCATCTGCTTTAGCTTTAAAGCAATCCCATCAGAGCATATTAGCTCATTCTGCAGCCTCAATCTGTCTGTTTCGTCTCTTAATGAGGTTTCCAATCTTTGTCCGCACGAATAATCGAATATCTGCCACATTCGAATGAGTGCCGGTTTGATGGAATTGTCATAATACTGCCTCCGTTTCTTTTTTTGCTCCTTGCCTTTGTCCAAATTGCTTTTCGGCCTTAACTTCACGATTAGATGTTTGCGCGCCAGCTTGGTTCGTTTTACAGCCTCGTTGAGCAGCTCGCCGCGCCCCTTCCTTGATTTCGTCTTTAAATATTCCGTTCTTAACTCTAAAAGATACTGGTTTCTTGATTGCATATCCATGGTTGTAAAATGAAGTTAATTGTTTTTGACGATTTACCTCATTTTACGGCGATGAATTTCGGTTAGAAATTAGATGATTTAACCGATGCCCGTATGGTTAGATTTTAGATGATTTAATACGAAGGATTGACTTAAAAATTGATTTTGTATATAATACTTAATACATTCAAAACGAATAATGGGAAAGATAAAAGGAATTAAAAAACGAGGAACAATCGTCGAAGCTTTACCTAGTTTGCATTTTAAAGTCCAGCTTGATGGCGGCAAAGAAGCCATTGTCACTCTAGCCGGAAAACTAAGAATTTTCCGGATAAAAATTTTACCTGGCGATAAAGTCACAGTAGAGCTTAGCCCTTACGATGAAACGAGAGGGAGGATTGTTTGGCGTGAGAAATAATATGAAAGTAAGGCCAGCGATAAAAAAATTATGTAAGCATTGCCAAATCGTCCGAAGAAAAGGACGAGTTTATGTTATTTGCAAGAAAAATCCAAAACATAAACAAAGACAAGGATAATAGAGAAAATGTCCAATTACTAATTTCTAATGTCAGAAGCAGAAAAAGAATCAAGAAATATCAAAGCGTAAAAAATTATGGCAAGAATTGTCGGGATAAATATCCCGGATAACAAACACATAGAAATTGCCCTAACCTCCATTTATGGTATCGGTCGTTCTTTGGCAAGAAAAATTTTATTAGAAGCAGGACTTGATTTTCAAAAAAAAGCGGGAGAATTGACCCAGGAAGAAATTGCTAACCTGAAAACCATCATCACCAAACACGCGAAGATTGAAGGTGATTTAAGAAGAGAGGTTTCAATGAACATCAAAAGATTAAAAGATATCAAAACTTGGCGTGGTCAAAGACACAGTCGAGGTTTACCCGTTAGAGGTCAGACAACAAGAATAAACAGTCGAACAGTCAGGGGCAACGTCAGAAGGACAATGGGCTCCGGAAGGAATAAAGCCCCAGCGCCTAAATAATATTTGACGATTATGGGAAAGAAACGGATTATCAAAACAACAAAAGAAGAACTTTTAGCAGAAACAGACCAGGTTGACCGCGCGATTAGGAAGGGAACGGAAGCCAAGGAAGAAAAAAAAGCCAAAGTTCGAGAGGGGAGGATTTATATTTATTCTTCTTACAACAATACAATTATCACTCTGACCGACAATAACGGGAATGTTTTGGCCGCGACGAGCGCTGGCGCCATTGGTTTTAAAGGAACAAAGAAATCGACTCCTTTCGCCGCCTCAAAGGTAGCTGAAGTTTTAGTTTCAAAGGCGATGAAGATGGGAGTAACGAGAATTCAGATCATCGTCAGCGGCATTGGGGCAGGAAGAAATTCAGCCCTCCGATCGTTGGGTAATTTTGATTTAGATATTTATTCCGTTAAAGACGCAACCCCGCTTCCTCATAATGGTTGCCGGCCGCCAAGACCAAGAAGAAAATAAACGAAACCCGAAGAATTCTAAAATGAAAAAAGCGAAATGCAAAATTTGCCGCCGGGCAAAAACGAAACTTTTTCTCAAGGGAGACAAATGCACCTCTCCTAAATGTCCGATGGTAGTTAAACCTTATGCGCCTGGCGTTCAAGGAAAGAGAACGAAGGGTTTTTTATCTGAATATGGCGTTCAGTTGCGCGAGACCCAGAAACTGCGGCAATGGTACAATCTCAAAGAAGGCAGCTTGAAAAAATACGTCAGAAACGTTTTGACGAAAAGAGGCAAAGTTGAAGATGCCCAAAGTCTTTTAATTCAAAATCTTGAAAAGAGATTGGATAATGTGGTTTACCGGTTAGGCTTTGCCGTTTCTAGAATCGAAGCGCGTCAGCTTGTTACCCATGGTCATTTTCTCATAAACGGCAAAAAGAATAATATTCCTTCTTGCTCTGTCAAAAATGGCGATGTTATTTCTTTAAAGGAATCCTCAAAAAAGAGAAAGATTTTTCAAGAGGCAATTGCGAAATTAAGCAAAAGTCAGCTGCCGGGCTGGTTAAAGCTTGATATTAAAAAATTAGAAGGGACAGTGATGGGTGATCCTTCTTTGGGTGACGTCACTATTCCCGTAGAAATTTCAAGTATTTTTGAGTTTTATTCAAGGTAAAATAATTGTAACGGGTAACGGGTAATGGGTAACGGGAAAAGTCCGCCAAGGGGAGCTAGCTCCCCAAGGACGGACAAGAGTTACTGGTTACTGGTTACTGGTTGCTATATTTATGATTCCTTTACCCCAAAAACCTAAAATTACAAAAAAAGAAGCAAATAGAATTACGGTAGAGATTCAAGATTTGTATCCGGGCTATGGGATCACGATAGGCAATAGCTTAAGAAGGATTCTGCTTTCTTCGCTTGAAGGAGCGGCCATTACCCAAGTAAAGATTAAAAACGTCCCTCATGAATTTTCAACCTTACCGGGAGTGGCGGAAGATATTATTTTGATTTTATTGAACTTAAAGAAATTACGTTTTAAGATGTTTGGGAATGAGTCTCAGACCGCCATCTTGAAAGTTAGCGGCGAAAAAGAAATCAAAGCTTCGGATTTTAAATTACCTTCCCAAGTGGAAATTATTAATCAGGATGCTTCTATTGCTACTTTAACCGGCAAGAAGTCAAGTCTAGAAATGGAAATCAGAATTGAAAGAGGGGTTGGCTACGAGATTGTTGACCAGAGAAAAGAAGAGAAAACAGAAATTGGGGTCATGGCCGTGGACTCGGTTTACAGCCCGATTGTAAAGGTGGCTTATAAGGTTGAAGATATGCGCGTGGGCGAAAGAACGGACTTTGATAGATTGGTGATAGAAATCGAGACCGACGGGACGATGGATCCCGAAGAAGCTTTTTTCAAGGCTTGCGAAATTTTACATCAGCATCTTGCCCTTTTTTTGGAAAAAGAAAAAGAAATCAACAAAAAGAAAGAAGAGAAAGAAGAGAAGGAAAAGAAAGAAGAGAAAGAGAGCGAAGAAGCAGAAATTGATAGTTTAAAAATAAAAATAGAAGACCTGAAGCTTTCTGAACGGGTGATTAATGTCCTTATTGAAAACAAGATAAAAACAGTTGCCGGCCTAGTGAAGAAAAATGAAGACGACGTCCTTGCTTTTAAGGGAATGGGTGAAAAAGGCGTCCAAGAGATTAAAAAGGCTTTAAAGAAACTGGATTTAGGCTTAAAGGAGCAAAATTAAGATTTATTCCGTTTGTCTCTATGAGAAAAAATAAAGTAGGAAGAAAATTTTCCAGAATTAAAGACAGAAGAGAGGCATTAATTAATGGTTTGCTTCGTTCTTTGTTTTTGCGGGAAAAAATCAGAACCACAGAGGCAAAGGCAAAAGAAATAAGACCGTTAGCAGAAAAGATGATTACTCGGGCGAAAAAGAATGATCTTAGCGCGCGTCGGCATCTCGCCCGTTATTTTGATAGCCAAACAGTGAAAAAATTAGTAGAAGAAATCGGCAAAAAATATCAGGAAAGGAAAGGCGGCTATACGCGAATCATAAAGTTGGCAGCGAGAAAATCTGATGCCGCGAAGATGGCGGTAATTGAGTTAATTTAAAAATATGAAAACGGAAGAAAAAATAGAAAGAAAAATGCATACGCTTGACGTAACAGGCAAGGCCTTGGGGAGGGTGGCGAACGAAATTGCTATTTTGCTTCAAGGTAAGAATAAACCGACTTTCGTCCAGAATAAAGATATGGGTGATTTTGTTGAGGTAAAAAATGCAAGCAAAATTAAATTTACAGGCAAGAAATTTAGTGAAAAATCTTATTTTTATCATTCTGGTTATCTTGGCAGCGGTCATTACGTCGCCCTGGAAAAAATTTTTAAACGTGATCCGGGAGAAGTTTTGAGAAGGGCGGTGATGGGAATGTTGCCAAAAAATAAATTAAGGAGAGGCAGGATAAAAAGATTGAGAGTTGAAGCTTAAGATTATGGCTACAGAAAAAAAAGAAACAACTAAAAAACCAAAAAAAGAAATCGTCAAAGAAGTCGAATCAAGGGAAAAAAATCAGTATTGGGAAGGAATTGGCAGGCGCAAAACTTCTACCGCAAGGGTAAGGATCTGGGCTAAGGGTAAGGACTTTTTCATCAATGATAAAAAGCTAGAAAATTATTTTCCTGCTTCTGAATTAAGAGAAACGGCGATTGCTCCCCTCATAGAGACAAAATTGCTGGCAAAACTAGGAGTGACTGTTCATGTTAATGGCGGTGGAGCGAGCAGCCAGGCAGTTGCTGTCAGGCATGGAGTAGCCCAAGCTTTAGTTAAATATAATCTTGATTTTCACAAAACAATGAGAGATCTTGGCTTTTTGACTAGAGATCCAAGGATGAAAGAAAGAAAGAAACCCGGCTTAAAGAGAGCGAGAAAAGCGCCTCAATGGGCGAAGAGGTAATTTTAAGGAATAATAAGAAAGTTATCAAGGGTAAGTCTTTTATCTGTTGTCTAAACAAGAAATCCGGTGTCATGCCGGTTTTCTTGTGGAAAAATTATATGATAGAATAACTTTATTAGAATGCTCAAGGATGATATCGATCAATTTTATCGGGATTCTTTTAACGGCGCAGAAAGATCGTATTTTTATATCAGCGACGCGGGAAAATGCCAGCGGGCGCTCTATTTTCAATTCAAAAATGCGCCTCGGCAAGAACCGAGTCCGAGAATACTAAGAGTTTTTGATGAAGGCGATTATGTTCATATGCGGCTGATGAGCGTTCTTTTCAGCCTGGGAATTGTTCGCGCCTCGGAAGTGAAGATTCCGCCAATAGAGCTTATCCATGGCCGGGCGGACGCGATTATTGAGCAAGAGAAAGAATTGTATGTGGTGGAGATCAAAAGCAGCTCTGGTTTTAAGTTTAGGACCCTAAAGAAACCCCAATCAGATCATGTTAAACAGATTCAGCTTTATATGCACTATTTCAATATTCCTCATGGTATTGTTCTTTACGAAAATAAAGACACCCAAGATCTTAAAGAATTTGCGGTGAGTTATGACCCGCCTCTGATCCAAAAACTTTTAAAAGATTTTGCTATTTTAAAAGAACAGATTGAAAAAGATGTTATTCCCTCTATTCCCGAAGAAGTGGAAAATTGGCGTTGCCGTTGGTGCGAGTATCGCCACGAATGCAAAAGGGTGGAAGAATTAAAGACGGAGAACCCAAACCCCTAAAAACGATTGGAAGAAAATAAATCTCCGCCGCTTAGAATATAAAGTTTTCTTTCTTTAAAATTAAAGTAAACTTTAGGCCCACTAAATCGGGCAAGATCCCAGATTTGAAGATGGTCTCGGTCATCGGTCTCAATAAATTTGAGGGTATTTTCTACTCTAAAAATAAGATAATACTCGTTCCACCAAAAGAAATCGTCCACTTTTTCGGAAAATCTGGTAAGGAAAATTTTTTCTCCCGTTTTTTTAGCTAGCTGACTTATTTCTTCTTCAAGAAAAAAAATACCCGCCTCAAATTCGTTCCAGAAGCAGAGTTTTTTTCCTTCGGGAGAAACAAGGAAATGATCAACGTTAGCGCTAATTTCTGAAAAATTTCCGGTGTTATCGTCAAAAAAGAAAAGTTTTTTTTCTTCAGAGATAAAGATTTTTGAGGCAAGAATTTTTATCTGATAAGAGGCATTCTCTTTAAGAGAAAGAGGCCGAAGACTAATAGTTTGCGTTTGGCCATCAAAATTGCTTTTCTTAAAAAATCCGTCAGAGGCTAGCCAGTAAATATTGCGTCCGGAGATTTCGAAGGCCAGAAGATTGTCCAAGACTATTTTAGGAAACTTGCCTTCAAAATCAGACTCATAAAGAGTGAAAAGATTATTCTTGTTTTTGCGGCTAAAAAGAAACTTCTGATTATTAGGAGAAAAATAAGGAGTGTCTCCTTCTTTAAGAAAAAGAGAGTCAATCTTTGTCTCTACGGTAAGAAGAGGAAGGGTGATAAGAAGAGAGCTTTCTTGCTCTTTAACTATCTTACCGTCTTTTCCTAATTCTCTAGTTCTTAAAATCACAATAACTCTTTCAGATTCGGTCGACCAGCGAAGATCTAGAATATCAGCTCCAGCTTTGTCTACTAGAGGTGTTTTTGTTCTATTTTCGAGATTGAAGAGCACTAAGCTCCAACCTTCTCTATTTTTTTCTGCTCCTGTTGATTTTTCCTGGAAAATGATTTTCCTTCCATCAGGAGAGAACCAAAAGTTTATTACCTGTTGGCCAAGAAGATCGAAACCAAGCTTTTCTGGAGGGAGAACAATATTTTTGGCCTCGGTGGTTTCTGCTTCATTGACCGTAAGATTTTTTTCCCAAGATTGATAATCTTGCCTTTCGATTCTCACTCTGTAATTTTTGGGTAGAAGATTTTCAATCAAGATGGCACCAAAGAAAAAATCACTTTTTCCCTGAATTTTTCCGTTAAGATAAACTTGAGCTTGCCTGGGCAGCACTTTAAAGTAGAAAGCGCCAGTCTTCACTATTTTTTTAGTTTCAAAATCAAACCTATAACCCTGGCAATAAAAAAGCACTGTTGGCGCCAAAATAACAAAAAGAGCGCAACAGACGAAAAAGATGATTTTTTTGCTATTTTTTTTCATTAATATCCTTGTTTCTATTCTAGCGGAAAATTACCTATTTTCAATTTTTTTCTTATTCTTTTCGGGTTAGGAGAGCTAAGCTCCCCTAGACAGAAATTTCCAATTTTTTAATAATTTGACAGGTAGTCGGTTTCAAGCTAAAATAAGGCGAATTCAGATTGGTGTTTTATCTTTTAAATATGTTTATCAGAAAAATTGGCATAGATTTAGGCACTTGCAATTCTGTGGTTTTTGTTCCCCAGAAGGGCGTAGTGGTAAAAGAACCGTCAGTCGTGGCGGTTTCTTTGCCTGACAGTAAAATTTTAGCGGTAGGAGCGGAAGCTAAAGAAATGATTGGCCGAACGCCTGATACTATTCAGGTTTATCGGCCAATGAGAGATGGTGTTATTGCCGATTATCGGGTGACCGAAGCGATGTTAAAATATTTTATTGATAAGGCCTGCGGTCGTTTCCGCCTTCTCAAGCCGGAACTTTTAATCGGTGTACCAGCGGGAATTACTTCTACCGAAAGAAGAGCCGTAGTTGAAGCAGGTTTGGTCGCTGGAGCAAAGGCGGTTTTCATCGCTAAAGAGCCAATTTTGGCGGCGATCGGCGCGGGCATTCCCATTAACTCGTGTTCCGGCCATATGGTCATTGATATTGGCGGCGGAACGGCAGAAGTGGCCGTTATTTCTCTGGGAGGGATTGTTGCCTCTAATTCTATTAGAATCGCGGGCGACAAAATGGACGAAGCGATTGCTGATTTTGTCAAGAGAAAATTTAATCTGGCGATTGGAGTGCAAACAGCGGAAGAAATTAAAATCAGGATTGGTTCGGCCATTAATGAAAAAGAGCAGAAATTTTTGGAAATCCGCGGCCGCGATTTAATCGCTGGTTTGCCTCGAATGGTAAAAATTTCCTCTAATGATGTTGCTGAAGCGGTGGGAGAACCGTTAAAAGAAATTATTCAAGCAATAAAATCAGTTTTACGGGAAACGCCGCCAGAGCTTTCGGCTGATATTATGGATAAAGGTATGGTTTTGGCTGGCGGTAGCGCCCAGCTGCGAAATTTTGATGTCTTGATTTCCGAAGCAACAGGCGTCCCTTGTTTTGTGGCAGAAGATTCTATTTTATGCGTGGCAAAGGGAACAGGCGCAGTTTTGGAAAACCTTGATGTTTATAAAAAAAGCATTATGAGCAAAAAATAAAGAATTTTCAATTTTCAAGTACCAATTTACAATAAATAAGCAATGATTAAATTTTCAAACAAAAGAACGAACGAGAAAAATTGTTTGTAAATTGGAATTTGAAAATTCATTGTAAATTGAAAATTGTAAATTGAAAATTAGAGACGGTTTATGATAATCGGGCATCAGAAACAATGGGAATTTTTAAAAACAGCTTTTTTCGAAGGAAATCTGTCCCATGCTTATTTGTTTTTCGGACCTTCGCAAATTGGTAAAAAAACTTTGGCCCTAGAATTCGCAAAATTGATTAACTGCGAAGAAGAATCGCCAAAGAAAAAGCCATGTCAGCATTGTCGGTCTTGCGGAATGTTTGATAGACTTATTCATCCCGATTTTATCTTCGTCGGTCCACCTCTAGGCAAAAGAGAAATTCAAATTGCGCAGATTAGAGATTTGTCAGCGAAGATTTCTCTCAAACCGTTTATTGCCACCTACAAAGTTGCCATCATTGATGAAGCGCATTTAATGAATGCGGAGGCGCAAAATTGTTTTCTAAAAACCCTAGAAGAGCCAAAAGGCGAAGTGGTCATTATTCTTATCAGCGATCATCGAGAGGCCTTACTGGAAACAGTTCTTTCTCGGGTTCAGGAAGTAAGATTTTCTTTTGTGCCAGAGAAAGAGATAGAAGAGTTTTTACAGCGAGATGTAGATAAAAAAGAAAGAGAAAAGATTTTAAGATTTTCTTCTGGCTGTCCTGGCAAAGCCATCAATCTTTCGCAAGAATCTTCGGGATGCAAAAAAAAGGAAAAATTAGAGAAAGAATTGACCGATATTCTCGAAGGAGACTTAAGGATCCGTTTTGAGAGAGCAGAATTTTTAGCTAAAAATTATTCAGCGGAAATCTTAGAAACATGGTTAAGATATTTAAGAGAAAAAATGTTTGAAGTAATGGAGGGCGGAGGGGAAAAACTGACAGCGGTCAGGGAAAATATTAAAGCCGTGGAAAAAGCCATTTTTCTGATTTCTTTTTCAGGCGCTAATAAAAGATTGGTTCTAGAAAACTTAATGTTAGAATTAGCGGATTAAGTTAAATTTTCATCATAATTTTAAATATATGGAGTACGAAGAAATTTTAAACAAGATAAAACCGGAATTGGAGAAAACCTTGGATTATTTAAAACAAGAAATGCTTGAAATTCGGAGTTCTCGGCCAGCGGCTTCTTTAGTCGATTCGCTGGAAGTGGACTGTTTTGGAAAAAAATTTCCTCTTAAGAGCTTGGCCATGATTACAATGTCGGAAAGAAGAGAGATTATTATTCAGCCTTGGGATCCTTCTTACCTTGAGCCAATTGAAAATGCTTTCTTTAATTCTTCTCTCCAACTTTCGCCTGTTCGCGAAGAGGGAAGATTAAAAATTTCTTTTCCACCCATGACTGAAGAATTGCGGCAGAGAATAGTAAGATTGGTCGCAGAAAAAACGGAAAAAACGACGCAAACAGTTCGTCACTGGCGCAAAGAGGCAAAAAAGAAAATTGACGATGCTTTTGCCGAAGGAGAATTGAGCGAAGATAACAAATTCAAAGCCAGAGAGAAACTGGATGAGTTAATTTCCGATTACAACGAAAAGATCGACGAGATGACCGAGAGGAAAAAGAAGGAAGTGATGGAATAACCAATAAAATTCCAAATCCCAATGACAAATGGAATCTTGCGGACATTATTTGATTGGCAGTTTAGCTAACCGCTAAGGGTCGACACAGTCGATTTCCCCAGCGAGAAAATCGCTGTTCCATCTCGGCCTCGCTCGTCAACCTTCGGTTGACACCCTGCTCGCTTCGGCCGAGTCAGACTCGGCTTCGGCCTGCGAAGGCGTCCCTTAGCGGTCAGCTAAACTTCACCTCCTTAGTCCTAATTGCGGACCCCGAGTTTCCGCAGAGCAACAGAGCAATTGGACATTTATTGGTCATTGGAGCTTGGGCATTGGACATTAGTTAGGTCAATTAGAAATTAGGTCAATTAGAAATTAGCCATTATATGTTTACCATAGTTATTATCGCTTTCTTTAGTCTTATCGGGCTTTTAATCCTTCATGAATTAAGCCATTTTTTGGCGGCCAAAAGTTTCCAAGTTAAGGTAGAGGAATTTGGCATTGGTTATCCTCCTCGTCTTTTAGGTAAAAAAATAGGAGAGACGATTTACAGCCTTAATCTTCTGCCTTTCGGCGCTTTTATCAGAATTCCCGACGAAAAATTAAATTCACGGCCAATCTGGCAGAGATTTGTCATTATGGTTGCGGGCGTTTTTTCTTTTTGGTTTTTCTGCGCCATGCTTTTAAGTTTCGTTTTAATGATTGGCGCCCCGATTCAAATCGACGATAGCGCTATTGATTTTGCTGACCCTCACGTGAGAATTTTAACTGTAAGCCCGGCCTCGCCTGCAGCAGAGTCCGGGTTGGCGCCTGGAGATTTAATCATGGAATTTAAAAGCCAATTGAGCGGCGAAAGACAAATAGATAAGTTAGCCGAATTTCAAGACTTAGTCCAGCAGAATAAAGGTGAAAAAGTTATTCTGATTCTTGAGAGAGGAAAAGAAAAGAGGGAAATAACAGTTATTCCGCGAATTTCTCCTCCGGCTGGCGAAGGCGCCTTGGGTGTCAGCCTTGCGAGAATAGGGATTAAAAAATATCCTTTAGGCGAAGCTCTTGTTGGGGGAATGAGAGAGACATTTACACTGACTATAACTATTGTTGTCGGTTTGGCGAGGGCAGTAGGTAATCTTTTCTTGAAAAAACCAACTGGCTTGGAATTGGTTGGTCCAGTCGGCATTATGAATATTTTTGTTCAAACAGGCAGCTTGGGGATAAGCTATTTTCTTCAAACGATGGCTTTCATTTCTTTAAATTTGGCTATCTTTAATGCCCTACCCTTGCCTGTGGCTGACGGAGGAAAGATTTTTCTTCTTGCCCTTGAAAAAATCAGGAAAAAACCATTAAATGAGAAGACGGAACAGAAGATTTACAATGTCTTTTTCTTCTTGCTTTTGGGACTGATGATTTTTGCGACCGTTAAAGACGTGATAAAGTTATTCTAAAAATTTAAATTTTTTGCTAGGTTTAAATCAAGGAGAAGATGGCAGCTAAATTAGAAAAAAACTATATGTGGACTAGTTTACGAAAAATTATTTCTCATTTTTTGAGCGATGTGGCTATTGATTTGGGAACAGCCCATTCTTTAGTTTATGTCAGGGGGAAGGGAATTATTCTTTTTGAGCCATCGGTCGTAGCGATAAACAATAAGACAGGCCAAATTTTGGCGGTGGGGGAGGAGGCAAAAGAGATGATAGGAAAAACCCCGGGACATATTTCGGCGACGCGGCCGCTCGTTTCCGGCGTTATTTCTGATTTTGAGGTGACGGAGCAAATGTTGCGTTATTTTCTGGAAAAAGCCGGCGGCCGAAGAAACATTATTAGACCAAGACCGAGGGTGATTGTCAGTATTCCTTGCGGCGTGACCGAAGTGGAGAAAAAAGCGGTCAGAGATGCGACGGAAAATGCAGGCGCAGGGAAAGTTTTTCTCATTGAGCAGCCAATGGCTGATGCTATTGGCGCTAAATTACCTGTTAAAGAACCGGAAGGACAATTTGTCGTTGATATTGGCGGCGGCATGACCGAAGTCGCCGTAATTTCTTTGGGGGGGATTGTTGTTTCCCGGAGCTTGAGATTGGCAGGAGATAAACTTAATCAGGATGTTGTCCAATGGGCTCAAGGAGAATTTAATCTTTTGATTGGTCCAAGCATGGCCGAAAAAGTAAAAATTCAAATCGGTTCTGCCACTCCTCAAAAAGAGAAAAAAGAGGTGGCGATGAGAGGAAGAAATTTGATGACGGGGTTGCCAGAGGAAATTATGGTTTCAAGCGACGAAGTCAGAGAGGCAATGGCAAAAAGCGTGGGCCAGATTGTCCAAGGAATTAAAGATACGATTGAGGAAACTCCTCCAGAGCTTTTGGCAGATATTATGAAAGGCGGAATTTATTTTTGCGGCGGAGGAAGTCTTTTGAGGGGATTGCCGGACTTAGTGGAAAAAGAAACAAAGATTCCGACGAGATTAGTTGAAGATCCGATGACAACAGTAGTCAGAGGCGCCGGTCTTGTCCTGGAAAATCTGGATGAATACCGCGATGTTTTATCAGAAACAGAGCAATTGCAAATACCAAAGTAAATTATCAGCATGATTTCTAAAGATCAAGTTCACCACATCGCCAAGTTGGCGAGAATTTCTCTTACTAAAGAGGAAGAGGAAAAATTTCAAAAGGAACTTTCCTTGATTTTAGATTATGTGGGAAAACTGAAGGAAGTGAAGGTTGAGGGTGTCAACCCCTTTTTTCAGTCTTCTTGTCAAAATTTTAACGGCGAGCCTCAAGTTTTGGTAAGAGAAGATAAGGTTAACGAACAAACATCAGAGACAAAGGAAAAATTGATTGAATCCGCCCCAGATCATGAAAAAAGATATCTCAAAGTTAAACCGATTTTTTAACGCGAGACGATATCTAAAATAAATGGAATTGCGGCAACTTACAATTTCTCAACTTCATGAAGGACTGCTGAAAAAAGACTTTTCCGCTAAGGAAATCTGCCAAGATTTTTTGCGTCGAATTGAAAAAGACGATAAAAAAATTAAGTCTTTTCTAACCCTTACTCCCGAACTCGCCCTTTCCCAGGCAAAAGAGGTGGATAAGAAAATTAGTCGGGAAGAAAAGATTTCGCTTCTTGCCGGTATTCCTTTGGCTGTCAAGGATAACATTTTGGTAAAAGAATCAAGATGTACTGCCGGTTCAAAAATTCTTGAGAGCTATATCGCTCCCTATGATGCCACGGTTATCGAAAAACTAAAATTAACCGATGCTGTTATTCTCGGCAAAACGAATCTTGATGAGTTTGCCATGGGTGCTTCCACAGAGAATTCTGCCTTTTTTCCCACTCGCAATCCTTATGATTTAGAGAGAGTAAGCGGCGGTTCCTCTGGCGGTTCGGCGGCAGCGGTAGCTGCGGGTTTGGCAGTTGTTGCTTTGGGTTCCGACACTGGCGGCTCCATCAGGCAACCCGCTTCTTTTTGCGGCGTTGTCGGTCTTAAACCGACTTACGGCGCGGTTTCCCGTTATGGTTTAATTGCGATGGCTTCTTCTTTGGATCAAATCGGACCACTGGCTAAAAACGTAAAAGACGCCAGAATTGTTTTTGAAGCGATACGGGGCAAAGATCCAGCCGACTCGACTAGCGTCGAGCCCAAAACTTCAATTTTCAATTTTCAAATCTCAAAACTGAAAGTTGGAGTGCCTAAAGAATACTTTATTGAAGGGATGGATAAGGAAGTGGAGAAAATTATTAGAGAAGCGATAGAAAAATTTAAGAAATCAGGAGCGATAATAAAAGAAATTTCTCTGCCTCACGCCGAATACGCTGTTCCTTGCTATTATATTATTACTCCCGCAGAAATTTCCGCCAATCTGGCGCGTTTTGACGGCATAAAATACGGGTTTTCTCAAAAAAAAGCAAAGAATCTATTGGATGTCTATTTAGAAACCAGGGGCGAGGGTTTTGGCGACGAGGTCAGAAGAAGAATTATGATTGGCACTTTTGTTCTTTCCGCAGATTATTACGATTCTTATTACAGCCGGGCGCAAAAAATAAGAACTTTGATAAAAAAAGATTTTGAGAATGCCTTTAAGGAGGTTGATGTTATTTTAACGCCGACAGCCCCAACACCCGCCTTTAAAATAGGGGAGAAGGCAGATGACCCTCTTTCAATGTATCTTTGCGATATTTTTACGGTTTCCGCCAACCTTGCTGGCTTACCTGCCATTTCTTTGCCAGCCGGTCGGATTGGCAATCTGCCTGTTGGTCTTCAGATTATTGGCAAACCGTTTGAAGAAGAGTTAATATTAAAAACAGCAGAATTTTTTGAGTCAATCAGCGAATTTTAATTGCAATGGCAGATTTTTTAGAACAGCTTACTTCTTCTAGGGTCCAGAACCTGCTTTTTCCCTTTAAGCTCCTCTTTGCTCTTTTTTCCTTGGCGGGAGCAGTCTTTTTAATTTTTGTCCATCATAATACAAGATGGTTGAGAGCTAGGCCTTTGCGCGACCTTTTTGAATTCTACAGTCTTAAGCCTTACGAAGAAAAAGAATTTGAGCAGAATTGGAAAAAGATTAAAAAAAGACTAGAAAGAAAATGGGAAAGCGAATCAAAATTAGCCATTATTGAAGCTGATAGAATTCTCGACAACCTTTTAAAACAAATGGGTTATCGAGGCGAAACGCTGGGAGAAAGATTGAAGCAGCTTAAACCAGACCTTCTTCCCAATATTGAAGAAGTCTGGGTTGCCCATAAAATCAGAAATGATATCATTCATGATCCGAATTATCGTCTTTCTCATCAAGAAGCAGAAAGGGCAGTAGAGATTTACGAAAAAGCTTTTGATTATTTGCGCAACGCCTAATCAACTTGATTTTTTCCTGAAAAAGGGTAGAATTTAGCTACTTAAGGGAACTTAGTCTCTTTGGTGGGGCAAGTTTCTTTAGTTATTTATAGCGGGGTAGACCAACAGTAGGTTGCCAGGCTCATAACCTGGAGGTCTCGGCGCAACTCCGGGCCCCGCAACCATCAAATGTTCGGCTGCGTAGCTCAGTGGTAGAGCAAACGTTTCATAAGCGTTGGGTCAAAGGTCCGAGTCCTTTCGCAGCCATTTAGATAATTTTGGGGGCGTAGATCAATTGGTAAGATCACATCCCTGTCACGGATGAGACCGCGGGTTCGAACCCCGTCGCCCCCGCCTTTTAGGAGAAAGAACGAGCTTTTATAGCTTATTTTTGTTTTGCGCCTATCCGCCATTGCTAATTATTGTAAAGCGTGTTATGATAATTTCGATATATACAGATCTTTTTTTCCTAACTGGATCGACCGTCCAATTCCCCGGACGGATTTATGTTCTGAAGGAGGCAGTTTGAAGGAGGCAGAATGAAAGTAGAAACGTATCTCGTGTTTTACGCCGTCCAGGCGCTTGCCGAGTTTTGCAAGCGCTACGGCGTAAAATTTCCTCTCAGCGCGATCGTAGAGTTCACTATCGCGCTGAGAGAGGGAGAAAGGTACGAGTGGACCCCCTCCGCTACGGCTTTCTGTCGAATAATAACGGGGAGCCTAATTCAGCAAGAAGAAGGGAGGCATTTCCTCGTTTTCGGCTATGATAGCTTCGACGAGAGGCTGTCAGTCGAGGTCAACGAGGCGATCCGCCGAGCCACTAATGGTAGGTGGTTTTCAAAAGAGTCTGGCTAATAGGCCAGCTCTTTTATTTACAATAGGAAGGCGTCAATCAATACGAGTTCCAAAACTGTCCAATCGACCTCGCTAGCTGCAACATATTACTATAGTGTGAGATAGTCAACTAGCTTTTAAGAGTAATTTAGTCTCGATATCTTGACTAGAAGCCTTTTTTGAATAAGAATAATATTAATGGTTATCAATAAAAGTAAAAAAATTAATTTTAAGCTTTCGGTTTTGTTTCTGCGTGAAGGAGAAAAGTTTATTGCTTTTTCTCCGGCTTTAGATTTATCTACTTCGGGCGAAACCTTTGAAGAAGTTAAAAAAAGATTTGCTGAAATCGCACATCTTTTCTTTGAAGAGGTTATCAAAAAAGATACATTAGAGCAAGTCCTTTCCGAGTTAGGTTGGCGTAAAGTCAAGCAAAATTGGCAGCCACCCATTTTCATTGCTCGGGAATCTCAAGAGATTTCCGTTAGTGTCTAATTTTATGAATAGAATAACTCCAATAAGCTGGTAGGAATTTGAAAAGTTCCTGTTTTTTGTTGGTTGTTATTTCGAAAGAGAAAAAGGGGACCATCGCGTTTATTGGCGTGAAGGCTTGCTTAGACCGATTATTATTCCTAGGGAAAAAGATCTTCCAGTATTTATGATTAAAAATAATCTAAGGACTTTAGGCATTAGTACTAAAGAATATTTGGCTATTTGGAATGAAATGGAGAATAGGAAATAATGGATTGAGAGTTCCAAATTGTATAGTAAACCACGCCGCTATTTTTACGCGTAAAATTTGATAGGAGAGATGGGATATTAGAATCTTTTTGATGTTTTTCTTAAAGCCTTTGGGCGTTTTTTTCAGCCTGCGGATTCTTTTCAGCCTGCGGATTCTAAGTTTCCGCAAGCTTAAATAAAATAATTTCTGTTTAAGCATGCCACTATATTTTGTCACTTCTAACGAAAATAAGGTTAAAGAAAGCGAGAGAATTTTAGGATTGGAAATTGATAAACTGCCTTTAGATATTAAAGAAATTCAAACACTAGAAGTGGAAGAAGTTGCTGAAGACAAGGCAAAGAGAGCGTTTGAGCAAATCAAAAAACCAGTGGCGGCTGAAGACACAGGTTTTTATTTAGAAGCCTGGAATGGTTTTCCCGGAGCCCTGATAAAATGGGTGTTAGAAGCTTTAGGTAATGAGGGTTTATGCCGAGCCTTTCAGGAAACCAATCGTACCGTTAAGGTCAAAACTTGTATTTGCCTTTATAACGCTAGAGAAATAAAAACTTTTTGCGGCGAGGTTAAGGGCAAAATACCAGCTAAGCCTAAAGGCGAAAGAGGCTTTGGCTGGGATTCTATTTTTCAGCCGGACGGCTATGAGAAAACATTTGCCGAGATGAGCCCAGAAGAAAAAGACTCAATATCGATGCGGAAACTTGCTTTGGTCAAAATGAAAGAGTTCTTAGACAGAAATCCCGACTTTCTTTCTTAGAGCAAAGAGTTTTAAGGCGTTATTAAAGGATTCTAAGGGAGGTTAAAGGAGCTTTAGGGGATTGGGGAGTCCCTTATAATCCTTTAACATCCTCTAAAGTCCTTTATAATCCCTTAACATCCCTTAAGGAAGCGAAATGTTAGAGTTTCGAATTAAGAGGAGACAAGCATACGGACATCATTGGTCCGTCTGTTTTTTATTGACTTTTGTTTTTTTCAGTGTTAATTTAAAATCATCCTGAAAAGCTTTTCCCCGTAAGTTATTTCCCCGAAAGTCATTTCTCTGGTTTCTTTAACGCTTTGTTCTTTAGAAAAGGAGCAAGCAAGATGGCGAAGATTTTGTTATTTGCTGACAATCTCGAGGTTTACGCGATCATGGCGGAAATTCTCGTCGAAAGGGGGCATAACGTTGTTTTCACCGCCAGCGAGACCGAAGAGAAAGATTTTGACCTTCTTCTGATCGACCCGGCGATTCTTCGAGGGGTTCAAAACGTGCATTTTGAAGGAGTAGCTTGGCTGGTGACTGGCCTGGAGTTTCTCAAACGTCTCCGGCAGGCAGGGGTAACTACTCCAGCTTTGATTCTTGCCGCAATCTCTCGGCAAATACTGGAAGAAAGCTGGAAGGGAAGCTTTGATTCCCTTGGCTACTATCGTTTTTTGTCGCTGCCAGCTACTCTAAACAGAATTCTCACCGAAGTAGAACGCTTATTGACTTCGGTGTCTCTTCAACCAGAAGGCTCTGCCCCATAGGGGCAGAGCCCTTTTATTTAAACTGTGGATTTTTATTTTTTTCAAAAATATTATATAATTTTAAAAGATGAAAAAAATGGGAATGCTTAGCATAAATTTTGTGAAAGATAGTAAGGAAACAGATTGGACGCAGATTGCTTTTCTTATCTTTTTAAGCCTTATTGCGGTTGGCGGAATTTTTGGCTATTGGTTGATTGAAAAAGAAGAAATTGCCATTGCTCTAATTATGCCAAAAATTCCTCTGCTTTTTAATATTTCTAACGTTAACCTTGAAGAATATCTTGTTTATTCCGCTTTTATTGAAACCAGATACCCCCAAAAAGATTTTTCTCGGATTGTTATTCAAGAAAATACAGTCTCTAAAAGTCTTAGAAGCTACATTGATGCGGATTTGTTGAAGAAGAAATTGCCAGAACTAGAAGAAAAGATAATCAAAGATTTTCAAGATAAAGACAATCAAATTTGTCATTTCGATCGCCGCTTTGTTCTTGATGTTGACTATACTCTTCTAACGAACAAAGAAAGAGGAGAAATCTTTGCCTTTCCAGACGGCTGGGAAATTTTTTATAATAATTATCCTGGCGCAAACGGAATTATGGAATTTTCACGTGTCGGCTTTAATTCCCAGAGAACCAAGGCCTTGATTTATCAAGGAAATCAGTCGAATTGGCTTGCGGGAATGGGTCAATACATTTTGCTTCTGAAAAAAGATGGAAGGTGGGAAATAGAAAAAGAAGTTCCCGCCTGGATTTCTTAAGAAAAGAAAAAATTTAGAGAGAAAGCCGCTATTTCTGGCGGTTTTTCTGATTGATTTTTGGCGGGTAAGGGGCTAGAATTAACCCAGAATGAAGGATTTATTTGATGAAAAATTGGAAGAAACCCTGAAAAAAGAGGCGCCTTTGGCTGATCGGATGCGACCAGAGGATTTTAATGATTTCTACGCCCAGGAAGATTTAGTAGGGTTAGAAAGCCCTTTACGCCGCGCTATTTTAAGCGATAATCTTAGTTCTCTTATTTTTTGGGGGCCGCCCGGTTCAGGCAAGACCACTTTGGCTTATATTATTGCCCAGAAAACCAAGGCGCATTTTACCAAGTTTTCCGCCACTGGCGCCGGCGTGGCTGATGTCAGAAGAGTGGTCAAAGAGGCAAGAGATCGCCGGAAATTTAAAAACCAGCGGACGATTCTTTTTATTGACGAAATCCATCGCTTTAATAAAGCCCAACAGGATACTTTTTTGCCTCACGTTGAGGACGGAACGATTATCTTAATCGGCGCGACTACGGAAAATCCTTCTTTTGGCGTTATCTCTCCCTTGCTTTCCCGTTCCTCGGTTTATATTTTAAAGCCGCTTAATCCCCAAGGGATGAAAAAGATTCTTCTTCGCGCTCTGAAAGACAAAGAAAAGGGCCTGGGAGGATTGGGAATGAAAATTACCAATAAGGGCTTGGAAAGATTGGTTAATTTTGCTGACGGCGACGCCCGTGCCGGTCTTAATGCTTTAGAGTTTGCCGTTAATTTTTTAATAAGCAAAAACGAAAAGACAATCAATGAAGAAAGAATTTCCCAGATTTTAAAAGAACACGCTCTGCGTTACGACAAGAAAGGAGAAGAGCATTATAATCTTATTTCCGCTTTTATTAAAAGTATGCGCGACTCTAGTCCTGATGGCGCGCTTTATTGGTTGGCAAGAATGATAGAATCCGGGGAAGATCCGCGCTTTATCGCCAGAAGAATGGTTGTTTTTGCTTCGGAAGATATTAGTAATGCCGATCCTTTGGCCCTAGTCATTGCTGTTTCTGTGGCTCACGCGGTAGAATATGTTGGTTTGCCGGAAGCGCAGATTAATCTGGCTCATGGCGTTACCTATCTAGCCATGGCGCCAAAATGTAACGCCTCTTATTCCGCTCTTTTGGAAGCCACGGAGGATGCAAAGAAGGGCTCATTCGGCGTGCCGCTTCATTTGCGAAATGCGGTTACCAGTCTGATGAAGAATTGGGGCTATGGCAAAGGGTATCAATATGCCCATGATTTTCCCGATGCCAAGACAAACCAGACTCACTTTCCCGAGGAAATCGGCGAGAAGAAATATTATTTTCATCCCAAGAACAAAAAAGAGAAGTAAGTATTTTTGAAGCTGTCAGAGAACTATTCTTTGGCAGTTTCTTTACTAAAACAATGGATATTTTTCCTCATTTACTAGTTTCTTATGTGTTTTTTATCTTTCTCGCCAGGTTGTTTTCTATTTCTTATTCTTTTATTGATATTCTGCTTTTACTCTTTTTCGTTATTTTGCCCGATTTTGATTTTTTCTTTTTTTGCCTGACCAAAGAGGGAAGAAAAAATAAATTCTTTTGCCACCTTTTTCTTTATACTTTTTCTACCCTTCCTTTTTGTCATCATTTAGTGGAGAAATCAAAAAAACGGAAAGAATTAATTGAAGCGGTTCGTCATCATCGTTTGCCCAGCCACTGGCCATTTGTTTATCTTCCTCTTTTATTTTTATTGTTATTTTTTCCTTCAACAAAATTAATCGTGGTTTGTTTCGGTATTTATTTTCATTTTATCTTAGATACTTTGAGTGGCGGAGTGAGATGGTTTGCCCCTTTTTCCCAGAAATCATTCGGCCTCCGGCTTTAAACTTTACAAAATTGGGAAAGGGTGATAAAGATTAAAGGCACAAATTAATAACGAAGGTCCCCTAGAAGGCCAAACAGGCCTCACTTTTTAGTTTTTTTATGTCTCTTTTCAAATTAAAAGCAAAATTTAAACCAACGGGTGACCAGCCGAAAGCGATTAAAAAGCTTATCAGCGGCCTTAAAAAGAATTATCGCTACCAGACTCTTTTAGGCGTGACTGGTTCGGGCAAGACGTTTTCTATGGCGAATGTTATTGCTAATTTTGGCAAGCCGGTTTTAGTCATCTCGCCCAATAAGGCTTTGGCGGCTCAGCTTTACCGCGAATACAAAAACTTTTTTCCCGAGAATTCGGTGAATTATTTTGTTTCTTATTACGATTATTATCAGCCCGAAGCTTATCTGCCTATTACCGATACCTATATTGATAAAGAAGCGATGATTAATGAGGAGATAGATAAGCTTAGGCATCAGGCGACAAGCGCTCTTTTAACAAGGCGCGATGTGATTGTTGTCGCTTCCGTTTCTTGTATCTATAATCTTGGTGTGCCGGAGAGCTATCTAAAATCCGCGCTTCATTTAGAAAAAGAAAAACCCATTACCCGTGGCGATTTGATCAGGCAACTGGTTAAGATGCAGTTTATTCGCACCAGCGGAAATTTAAAAAGAGGTTATTTTCGGGCAAGGGGAGATAATTTTGAGATTGTTCCTGCCGCCGGAGAGGTGAATTATTATCTGGAAATCAAAGAGCAAAAAGTTCACTTTCTTTCCTTAATTGATCCTTTGACCAAAAAAGTTAAAGAAGAATTAAAAGAAATTATTATTTTTCCGCCCAAGCATTTTATTAGCTCGAGCAGAGAGATAGAAGAGGCGGGGAAAGAGATTAAAGAAGAGCTGAAAGAAAGATTGAGTTACTTCAAAAAGAAAAAACTTTACTTAGAAGCGGAAAGACTTAGGAGAAGAACACTTTATGATTTGGAAATGATGAAAGCCATTGGCTTTTGCCATGGCATAGAAAATTACTCCCGTCATTTGAGCGGTAAATTGGCGGGAGAGCCGCCGGAAACTCTTTTGTCCTATTTTCCCCAAAAAGACGGCAAGCCGGATTTTCTGACGATTGTTGATGAATCACACGTCAGTTTGCCGCAGATTAGAGGAATGTACGAAGGCGATAAAAGCCGTAAAGGAGTTTTGGTTCAATATGGCTGGCGTTTGCCTTCAGCCCTAGACAATCGGCCATTAAAATTCAAAGAGTTTGAAGAAAGAATGGGGCAAGTTATCTTTACTTCGGCGACGCCCGGCAGCTGGGAGCTAAAAAACTCTCTTCAAGTAGCTGAACAGGTCATTAGGCCGACTGGCTTGATTGATCCGCCCATTGAAATCAGGCCGGTTTTTGTCAGAGAAAAGAATCTTAATCAGGTGGACGATCTAATGAAAGAGCTAAAAGTTATTGCCAAGAAGAAAGATCGAGCGATTGTTAACGTTATCAGCCGAAAAATGGCAGAAGATTTGGCCGAATTTTTAGCCAAGCAAGGATTTAAGGCAAAATGGATGCACTCGGAGACCAAGACCCTAGAAAGAACAAAAATCCTGACTGAATTTAGACAAGGTAAATTTAATGTTTTAGTGGGAGTAAACCTTTTACGGGAAGGACTTGATTTGCCCGAAGTAACGCTGGTCGCAATTTTGGATGCCGACCGCGAAGGATTTTTACGGAGCGAAACTTCTTTAATCCAAACAATGGGACGGGCGGCAAGAAACCTCAAAGGCAGAGTGATTCTTTACGCCGACAATTTGACCGGCTCTATAGAACGAGCTATCTCTGAAGTAGAAAGAAGGAGAAAAATTCAATCAAGATACAATAAAGAGCATGGCATCAAGCCAAAATCAATTCAGAAAAAAGTAGAAAACTTAATCGATTTTGAAAATCATGAAGGATAAAATCATCATTAAGGGCGCTCGCGTCAATAATCTGAAAAACATTGATGTGGAAATGCCTAAGGAAAAAATCATTGTTTTTACCGGCGTTTCGGGAAGCGGCAAATCTTCCTTGGCTTTTGATACCATTTTTGCTGAAGGTCAGAGACGATATATTGAATCCCTTTCTCCTTACGCCCGTCAGTTTTTGGGGCAGATGGATCGGCCGGATGTGGACGAAATCATTGGTTTGTCGCCGGCGATTGCCATTGACCAGAAAGCTTTAAGCCATAACCCGCGTTCGACAGTTGGGACGCTCACCGAAATTCACGATTATTTGAGAGTCTTATACGCTCGCTTGGGGGAAGTTTTTTGCCCTCGGTGCGGAGAAAAAATCGAAAAGCTCTCAACCGAAGAAATCATCGATGTGATTTTAGATAAGGCCAAAGAATTAAAAGAAGAAGCAGTCACTATTCTTTCTCCGGTAGTTTTGGGGAGGAAGGGAGAATATTATCAGCTTCTTTATGATTATCTTTCTTTGGGCTACAGCGAAGCAAGAATAGACAAGGAATTCCATTCTTTGCATGAAAGAATGGTTCTTTCCCGCTATAAAAATCATACGATTGAGATTGTCGTTGATAGGGTAATGGTGAGCGACCAGACTCGCTTATTCGAAGCCGTAGAAAATGCTCTTGAATATAGCAAGAGTTTTGTTAATGTCCTTTTCAAAGAAGAATCTAAAGAGTCCGTTAGGCGAGCCCGTAGTGAGCCTGTCGAACTAGCCCGTAGTGAGCCTGTCGAACTACTCTTATCAACGAAATGGACTTGTCCCAAAGACAACTTTACTTTTCCCGAAATGGAACCGCGGCTTTTTTCTTTTAACAGTCCTTATGGCGCTTGTCCGACCTGTTTTGGCTTAGGCAGAGATGATTTGTTTTCAGGAACAATCTGTCCTGATTGCCAGGGCAAAAGATTAAGGAAAGAAGCTCTTTCAGTGAAAATTAACGGGAAGAATATTGCTGAAGTGAATAGCTTGGCCATAGATAAGACCTATGAATTTTTTGGGGAATACGAAAAGAAATTAAATGAAAGGCAGAAGACCATCGCTTGGAAAGTGATAAAGGAAATTAATGACCGCCTTAGCTTTTTGATTGAGGTTGGGCTCGATTATTTGACGCTTGACCGAGAGGCAGAAACTCTTTCCGGCGGAGAGGCGCAGAGAATCAGATTATCGTCTCAAATCGGCTCTAGACTTGCCGGTACCCTTTATGTTTTAGACGAACCGACAATCGGTTTGCATGAAAAAGATGTTGGCCAGCTGATTAATACTCTAAAATCTTTAAAAGCCGAAGGGAATACGGTTATCATCGTTGAGCACGACGAAAAAACCATCAAAGAATCTGATTATCTCATTGATTTGGGACCTGGCGCCGGGATAAAGGGAGGAGAAGTGATGGCGGCTGGGCCGATAGAGGAACTGTTGAAAGGCAAAACCAAGCATAATTCTCTGACGATTGATTATCTTACCGGCCGGAAGAAAATTCTTCTGCCAGAAGCGAGGCGGAAAAACAGCAAAGAAAAACTAAAAATTATCGGCGGCCGGGCGAATAATCTAAAAAATTTGACCGTAGAAATTCCCCTAAAAAGGTTTGTTTGTTTGACCGGCGTTTCCGGCAGCGGCAAGTCTTCTTTGCTTTACGATGTTTTGTATAAAAATCTTGTGAAAATAAAAAATCATTCTCCTTTTCCTTTAGAAGACGTGACCAATATTCTTGGCGGAGAGTATGTCGAAAGAACGGTGATTGTTGATCAATCGCCCATTGGCCGCAGTCCTCGTTCTAATCCGGCAACCTACACAGGCGTCTTTACTCAAATCAGAGATTTTTTTGCCAGTTTGCCCGGAGCACGAGAAAGGAGTTACAAGATTTCTCGTTTTTCTTTTAATGTATCTGGAGGTCGTTGCGAGGCCTGCGAGGGGAAAGGAGCGAATTTAATTGAGATGCATTTTTTGCCGCCGGTTTTGGTTAAATGCGAAGTTTGTCAAGGAAAAAGATACAATCGGGAAACTTTGGAAGTAAGATACAAAAAGAAAAGCATTGCCGATGTTTTAGCCATGACAGTAGATGAGGCCTATGATTTTTTCCATGAATTTTATGGCATTACCGATAAACTGAAAGTTCTTAAAGATGTGGGTTTGGGCTATTTAAAGCTTGGTCAGTCGGCTACTACCTTATCTGGCGGTGAAGCCCAAAGAATAAAACTGGCCCGCGAGTTGGCGGCGCCGCTTGGCAAGCAGACGCTTTACCTTTTAGACGAACCGACGGTTGGCCTTCATTACTACGATATCGAGATGTTGCTTAAGGTGATTAATCATTTGGTCAGCAAAGGAAATACAGTCATTATGATTGAACATAATATGCACATGATTAAGTCAGCAGATTATGTCATTGATCTTGGTCCTGGCGGCGGGGAAAGAGGAGGAAAGGTAGTAGCCAAAGGCACGCCGGAAGAAATCAGTCAAAACAAAAATTCGCCAACAGGGACATATCTTAAATCTTATTTAAAATAAAAATGAAACTCCCAGAACAGGCAAAGAAATTACCGCTTGGCCCCGGCGTCTATTTTTTCCTTGATGCCAAGAGAAATGTCTTATATGTTGGCCGTGCCACCTCTTTAAGAAGAAGAGTTTTAAGCTATTTTAGGACTATTGATCCTAAAAATCAGCAGTTAGTTAAAAAAGCCACAAAGATCAAAGCGCAAAAAACAGAAACGGTCTTGGAGTCAGTTTTTCTGGAGGCGAATCTTATAAAAAAATATTGGCCGAAATATAATATCAAAGAACGAGATAATCGTTCCTTTCTTTATTTAATCATTCCCAAAACAGATTATCCTCGTCCCTTTTTGGTTAGGGAAAGAGAATTGGAAAAATTTTCTCCAGAAGCCAGGATTTTCGGTCCTTATCAGAGCTTAAGATTAATTGAAACCGCTTTGAAAATTGCCAGACAGATTTTTCCTTATAGCACTTGCCAACCATTTTCTGGAAGGCCATGTTTTGATTATCAGGTTGGACTTTGTCCCGGTTTATGCCTCGGTATCATTTCTAAAAAAGATTATCAGAAAAACATTGCCAATCTAATTTTGCTTCTTAAGGGCGAAAAAAAGAGATTAATTAAAAAATTAAAAAAAGAAAATCCGGAAAAAATTCTCGCCCTGAAGCATATTCAAGACGTTGCCTTGATTTCTCAAGACGAAATCCAAAAGCCGTTTTTTCGTTTTGCCAAAATTGAAGGTTATGATGTTTCTCATTTGTCAGGAAAAGAAACAGTTGGCTCAATGGTCGTTTTTACTAACGCCGAGCCTGATAAAAGATATTATCGTTTATTTAAAATCAAACAAGACGAAAATAATGATTTGGCCGCTCTAGAAGAAGTCATCACCCGGCGTTTTGGCCACCCAGAATGGAGCTGGCCAGATTTGATTCTGGTTGACGGCGGCAAGCCCCAAGTAAGCTATCTTTCTAAGGTGTTAGAGAAAAATTCAATCAATATCCCCTTGGTGGGTATTTCTAAGTTCGCTAATGATAAATTAGTTTTTTCCAACAAAAGCAAGGATTCATTTAAGAAACTGGCGCAATTAACAAAGCCAATTTTATTAATGGTTCGCGAGGAGGCTCATCGTTTCGCCTTGCGTTATAGCCGTCAAAGACGAAGGAACCGGTTTAAAAATAATTTATCCAGTACCAGAAAGCCCCGCCTTTCAAAGAGGGGATGAAATAGGGGCTGCCTGGGGCTTTCAATACGGAGTGGACTCCTGCGGACCCAGAGTTTCCGCAAAATCGCTCTTTGTGGAACCCAAGGTTCCACATAATTCCAAATGCGCTTTGTGGAAACTCTGTCTCTTTTGGTTAAAATTCGAACCTTTTTTCGGGAAAATCCCGATGCTGACTTTTGACTGCCCGCCGCCGCAGGCGGCGGGCAGAAATCCGCTGAGCTAATCCCACCCGGCTCCGAGTCCGCCTCTGGCGGACAGCCAAAGCCGCAAAAATCTACATTTAAGGAAGGGGACAGCGAAAATTTTTAAAAAAGGAATATATTTTTGCGGACTTTGCTATTTCGGAGCCGTCCCACCCTCAGCCCGCCGAAGGCGGGCGGAAAAGTAAATTATTTTTTAAAAGTTTGATATTTTTTATCGACGATTTCTTTGGCCATTTCCATATCGCGGATGGCTTGAGGCGAAAGATGATATTTTGCCCGGAGATATTGCGGAAGATCAGGAAGCTCATACTCGTCACTATCAACTAAGCCGGCTTCTTTCAAAAGTGCTCCAATGGGAATGTTGTAGAATTTCGAGAGTTTTAAAAGAGTGTGAATGTTGAGAGTTGAAAAGGTATCGCCTTTTTCAACTTTGAAAAGATAACTCGGAGTTAAACCTGTTTCTCGGGCTACATCTCTAAGAGATAAATTAGTTTCTTCTCTTAACCGTCCGAGATATTCACCCAATTTTTTCATTTCGTAAGGAATTGTTTTGAATGGTTTTGGCATAGTTTTAAAAACTTTAATGCCCTGAACCAGAGTCGCCGAAGGCGACACGGTTCAGGGCTACAGGGCACCGTGTTGCCTTTGGCAACTCTGGTGCCCTGTGCCCTGCACCAGAGCAAAGCCACGGTGCAGGAATAGCCCTAAACCGTATCATCTTCGTCTCGAACCATGTGTTTACACTTAGGTTTAGAGCGAAGATGATTCTGGTTTAGGGTGTCTTGAAGTATTAATTTAAGAGTTCTCTTTCCTTTAGCCGTTTTAAGATATTCTTCTCTTCTTTTTGCATCGACTTTGTTGGTATACGCTTCATAGAAAATAAGTTTCCATGGACGGTATGGTTTTGTGGATTGGACTAATCCTTTTTGATGCCGAGAAAAACGTTCCCTCAAATTGGTAGTGTAGCCGGTGTAAATTTCGTTCAGATCTTTGATGCTTCGTAAGACGTATACGTAAAACATAATTTATTTAGTACGGCC
>Ga0315289_10001109_pt1 | contig 42170 bp, 34 predicted proteins | sample YL17G11_40_MG_FD_203452 | JGI IMG/M metagenome (GOLD analysis project Ga0315289, IMG submission 203452) | Sediment microbial communities from Yellowstone Lake, YNP, Wyoming, USA - YL17G11_40 | ecosystem: Environmental > Aquatic > Freshwater > Lake > Sediment | place: USA: Wyoming | collected... | reverse complement strand
AGTATTTTTGGAAAAGTAAAAACCGAATATAAAAAATTTGAGGAATTTAACAATAAAAAAGAAGCAGAAAAAAGAAAGATTCAATACCGACAAAAAGGATATTATTTTACTTTTTGTATGCCGCAAGGCGGAAAATGGCGGTTATATATTGGATAACTTAAGAATTATTTAAATCTTAAATTTAAAAATTGATGATAATGTCTAATCTTCTTTATAAAATAGCAGTCTTTAGATTCAGAAAGGTTCTGAAATTTTTTAAGATGCTTCCTATAAGTTTAACATTTAGTATTACCAGAAAATGTAACTTAAGTTGCAGGACATGCAATATCTGGCAGGATAAAGTAGAAGACGAATTGGCCCTGGAGGAATACATTAAGATATTTTCTTCTATAAATATAAAGGATAGGATTTTTTGGATAACAATTGACGGCGGAGAACCATTTTTAAGAGAAGATATCGATCAGATAGTAGAAAATGCCTACTTTTATATAAGGCCTAGTGTTATCAATATCGCTACAAATGGAACTCTTCCCGATGTAATATTTAATAAAGTCAGCAAAATTGTAGAATCTTGTTCGGATATGCAGATTATTGTGAATCTTTCTATAGACGATATAGAAGATAAGCATGACTATATCAGGAATAAAACAGGCACTTTTGCCAAGGCATTAGAGACTTATTATAAATTGAAAAACATCGATAACGGTAATTTCTGCTTGGGTATTAATACAACGGTTTCGAAATTTAATATAGATAATTTATCGGAAATCATCAATTATTGCCTACAGCTTAATCCGGATTCTTATCTTATTGAAATCGCTGAAGAAAGAGAGATGTTTAAAAATTTAGGATGCGATATTCGGCCTTCCAGAAATAAATGTATTAGCTCGTTGAATTTAATTTTGAACGAAATGGCAAGAGTAAAATTTGTTAATTTTTCAATGCCAACACAGTTTTTAAGGAAAGAATATTACAGTCTTACAAAAAAAATTTTACAGAAAAAAAGATTAATTATTCCCTGTTTAGCAGGAATTGCCTTTGGACACGTGTTTTCAAATGGAGATATTTGGAGTTGTAGCGTCAAAAGAAGAATTATGGGTAATCTAAGAAGAGAAAAATATGATTTCAGGAAAATATGGTTTAGCAAAAAAAGCGATTCAGTAAGACAAGATATATTTACTGATCAATGTTACTGCACTTCAGTTAATGCGCATTACTCAAATATGTTATGTAATGCTTATACATTGCCAAAATTAGCCTTGGGATATTTATTTTGGAAGAGAAGCATATTTAACAGACAAATTAATTTATATCTAAAAAAATTTTAAATCTATCTTACAAATGATAACTAACTGTGTATATAAATAAGAGCAAGAGTATCGGATGATTAGCATCGGTATACCTGTATACAACGAAGAAAACAATATTGAAACCCTGACTGAAAGTATTTTAAATCAGAATGGATTCGACTTCTTAGAAGCTATTTTTGTCTTAAGTGGCTGTAACGATAAATCTAAAGAGATGGTAACAAAATATATGCAAAAAGATGATAGGATTAAATTAGCAATTCAAGAAAAACGCGAAGGAAAAGCCTCTGCTATAAATCTTTTTTTAAAAAGGGCAAAAGGAAATATAATTGTCATCTTGAGTTCTGATATTGTTTTAGATATAAACTGCCTACATAATCTCTTGGTTCCATTTCAAGAAACTAGAATAGGAATGACAGGGGCTCACCCATCTCCAATAAAAAATTCTTATAACCTCGTAACCATATTAAATATAATCATTTGGGAGTTGCATCATGAGCTTTGCCTGAAGTTACCTAAGTTGGGTGAGACAATCGCCTTTAGAAATGTTATAGATAAAATACCTGTTGATTGTGCAACAGATGAGGTATATATAGAGGCGTTTATTAAAAGTAAAGGTTATGATCTGTGTTATAAAGAAGATGCTTTTGTATACAGCAGGTGTCCCACGAAGATTAAAGACCTTTTTTTGCAGAGGATAAGAATATTTTGGGGACACATAGATGTGAAGGAGAAATATGGCTATAAAACAGCGAGTATGAATACATTATTAATTTTAAGAATTGCTGTAGAATATATAATTAAAAAACCTCATATGTTTATACCATTTTTAGTATTGGGCATTTTAGAATTTTTTGCAAGAATAATAGCTACATATATGTATTATTTAACGAAGGAGACTATACCATTTATTTGGCCCACGTATAAAAAATGAGGGAAGTTATTGTTCAAATCTTTCGCAGATTCATGCACAGGTTGTCACAGATGGAAAGATGAAAAGCAAAGTTGCACTCATTTCATTACTTGATATAGACCTCGGGATAAGGTATATCTCATCTTACTTAAATTCCAAAGGCTATTCTACATATGTCATTTCCTTTGGTCAATGGAGAATGACACAGGAAATCCTCTGCGGTAATTATTTATTAACCGGGCTTCTTCGGCACAGGGCCTACCCAGATAAGGATGCCCAGTTACTTATAAATCTCATTTCGGAATTAAGACCTGATCTCATTGGCATAAGTGTGCCTTCCACTTCATTTATTACAGCCTCAATACTAACTCAGAAGATAAAAGAAAGATTGAATATTCCCATTGTATGGGGAGGCATACATCCTACCCTCTGTCCTGAGGACTGTATCCAACACGCAGACATAGTCTGTGTTGGTGAGGGAGAATACCCCATGCATGAACTTACCCAGAAGCTAGAAAACAACGAAAGAATAACCGCCATAAAGAACCTTTGGATAAAACATAGAGATGGTTCAATAGAAAAAAATGAAGTAAGGGATTTAATCCTTAATCTTGACTCTTTGCCTTATCCTGATTTTGTAAATTTTGGTAATAAATTTCTCATAGATAGAGGTAAGATAATACCTGACCCCATCATCGTCTACTCTTATATAAAGAATGGGTATCCAATAACATCTTCAAGGGGTTGCCCTTTTAATTGCTCCTTTTGCTGTAACGGCGTCTTAAAGGTAATCTATAAGGATAAGGGTCCTTACCTGAGAAGGAGGACTCCAGAAAATGTCATAGATGAACTGGTATATGTGAGAAAAAATAGAGAGGTAACTGAGATAAGGTTCTGTGATGACAACTTTACCTATGACCGGGAATGGATTGAACGCTTTTGCCAGCTATATATCAAAAAAGTCTCAGCGCCTTTTACTTGTAATACGCACCCCAAATACACTGATAAAAAAATTATCCAGATGCTTGCCAGGGCAGGTTTGAGACAGTTAGCTCTAGGGATACAGAGCGGCAGTGAGAGTTTCTGCAGAGAGAGATTTAAAAGGGAGCAGTCCAATGAAGAGATTATTGAGTTTGCCAATGTGTTAAAAAGATTAGGGATCGTTCCTCGATATAACGTCATAGTGGATAATCCTTACGAAAGCGATGCTGATACGGATGCTACTGCAGAACTACTGCTGAGATTATCCAAGCCCTATATAGCAACAGTCTTTTCTTTATGCTATCTTCCTAAGACCGAACTCACCAATCAAGCGCTGAGAGATAAACTTATAACTGAAGAAGACATAGAGGGAAAAGATAATAAAGCCCTCAATAATTCTTATATGTTTATAGATTTGGCAAAGGACAAGAAACGCTTCTTTTGGGATATTATTGTGGCTATGGCAGTTAGCGATTTCTTCTCGAGAAGATTAATTAGAAGGTGTAAACACTCTAGATTCTTTAGGTATCACCCAAGATTCTTACTTAGCTTAGTCAGATTATATTTAAGGATTAGTTTGATTTCACCCATAGCATTTTTTGAATTTCTTTCGAAAAGACAAGCAAATGCAGATCGAATTACTAAATTATTTAACAAGGCTCCAAGACCTTTCCTTCCACTTGCTAAATTATATCTAAGAGTAGGAATATTCTGGAAAGACAAAAGCGATATTTTTACGTCGTGTAATTTAGCTGTGAACATTTTTGAAAAATTTATAACCGTGACCAATAATCAAGCCTTCAAAGATAAAACAAAGATTGATTTACTTGTATTTCCAAAAGACTCTCTCAGCACTGTTAGTAAAAGTTTCTATCTAAAAATAAGGCAGGGGGAACCTTCCCGGCCTTTATTATCTCTTAACTTGTTAATAGAGTTAGCAGGGATGCGTCCTTTGATGTTCCCAAGAAATAGGCCGGCGCTTTGGGAAATAGACCTTGAAATTGGTAGTAGCCAAGCAGAGATGGAGATAGATTTATCATTTCCCCATCTTTTCTTTACTCTAAATGGCATCCGTAAAGAAGCCTCTATAAAAGACGCAAGAAATATTACAGAAAAAGGCTTATATCTGCTTTACCTTTTTTTATATGATGGATTTCAGAAAATGTATATTCTAAAAAATTGTATCATTATTCGTATAGATGATTTGTTAAATCTGGATAAAGAAAACAAACTTTTAAATTCCAGAATAAACCATTTATTGCTATAATAAGGAGGTGCATTGAAAATTCTAAAAATTTTAGTTAGAGAAAAGACTGAGAATGTGTAAGCAAAAATTTTTAATAATGGTAGTATTTATTACGATATGCATCTTTTTGTCTTTACCTTTAGTTTATGCAGTAGAAAAGCAAAAGGAGAAAAACTCAAATCTCTCTACATTTTTTGAGGTGGGTGAGAAATTTACAGATGTCTTTGGTTATGAAGAAGGGGATATTTCCGATGATATTAAATATCTGCGGTATTCTATTTCTTTGAGCCAGAAGGCCAACCCTTCATTAAACTACACTATAAATCAACTTTTAGAAAGTAGAAATTATGATGACAATGATAAATTTGATAATAGATTCACTCAGACTACAATTTCAACGATGTATAAGCTACCTAAATCTGAATCTTTTTTAATGCCTCAGGAATTGCGGACAAGTTATATGTATAAACACAAGAATTACGTTCATACTATCTCTGGCGCTGAGAATACTGATTATGACCAAAACAAATTTAGTTTAGGTATTTCTTATATAGGGGATAAAGAGAATTGGAGAATCGATTACGATACGGGCATAAACAGCTTTAATTATAACCGTACTTCTATTAAGGATGAGAACAAATATTTTAATCAAATACAAATTAGAAAGAAATTACTAAACGATAAACTCGATATTTATACAGGTTATAAAATTCAATATGCAGAGAGAAAGAATGGAGATGACCGGACTGAACCAGAAAAATCAGTAGGGTTTGATTTCAAGCCGGATCTTAAATACTTAAGCCTGGTTTCTTTCAAGTTTGAGAATGGAAAGAGCGAGACAAGGGAAGAGGAGGTAAGAGAAGATATACTTGACTATAAATATGAACGCTTTACAACAAAGATAGACATACCCATTACTTCAAAGTTAAAGAATTCTTTTGTTCATAAACTCACTCAGAGAAAATATTCAAACTGGAACAAAAGCTGGCACCAATTAAGGATGGATAATACTACGCGCTATACCCAGATCGATGATAAAACCAAGTCCCTATATTATGAACTTGGACTTGAGTATAAAGAAAGCGATTTTATGGTGTCTGATGTCAGTGATTCTAAACAGATAGCGGAGACCCTTACAATAACCTATGATAGGAAAAAGAACTGGAAGATTAAATCAGGATTTACCTTCCGGAGAAAGGAATTTTCTTCCAATCCTTCTTCTGACTCTAAACGTTGGGTTTATACTTTGGGTTTAGAAAAGACATTTTCTCCAGATTTATCTCTTGCCTTTGATTTTCGTAAGGAATGGAGAGACTATTATAAAGGGCCGGGAGATAGGACTTATGATGTTTTTAAGATGAGCCTTAATTATAAGTTTTGATAAACTTATACAAGGACAGCAGCTTTAAAAATATAACAATTCACAAAATGAATATCATTGAAGTAAATAATATTCACCATACTTATGCGACGGAAACAAGGCCTATCGGGGCTTTAAAAAATATTAATTTTTCCGTTCGAGATAATGAGTTCATCAGCGTCATTGGACCTTCAGGCTGTGGTAAGACAACACTCCTTAGAGTCATCGGCGGTCTGCTCAAGCCAACTTATGGAGAAATCCTTATAAAAGGAAGACTGGTGGAAGAGGCCAGAAAAAATAGAGAATTCGGCTTTGTTTTTCAAAATCCTGTCCTCCTTCCCTGGCGCACTATTTTAGGAAATGTACGTCTTCCTTTGGAAATTATTGGTACTGACTTATCTTCTAAAGAAAAAATGTTTAACCGTATTATGAATTTGTTGGAGTTAGTGGGGATAGCTGATTTTAAAGACAACTATCCCCACGAGCTCTCGGGAGGAATGCAACAGAGGGTGGCTATAGCTAGGGCTTTAAGTTTTAATCCTTCCATATTATTGATGGATGAACCTTTTGGAGCGTTAGACGAGATTACCAGGGACCGAATGAATTTGGAATTACTGCGAATTTGGGAAAATGCTAGGCACACTATTTTATTCGTAACCCATAGTATTCGCGAAGCTATATTATTGTCTGATAAGATTATTGTGCTTTCAAAAAGGCCTGCCGAAATCATCGAGATTTTAGAAGTCAATTTGCCAAGGCCGAGGAAGACAAACTTAAGACATACGGAAGAATTTCGAAGTTTAGCTCAAGAAGCCCACAGATTATTAGATGAAGATAATTAAGATTTTGCTTTCATTGGTTAAAAAACATTTTTGTTCGATTTTTATCTTAATTTTATTACTATTGCTCTGGCAACTGGCGGTTGAGATTTTTAAAATGCCTGAATATATATTGCCTTCTCCTTCAGCAATAATTTTTAAAATTATCCAAAAGCAACAATATTTAATGAAACATTCCCTGATAACGCTTAGCGAGATATTAGCCGGCTTCGTATTAGGAATGTTAGCTGCATTTATACTTTCCTTAGGGATTTTATATTCAAAGACGATGGAAAAGATTGTTTATCCTCTGTTGATATTCGCTCAGGTGACTCCTAAGATTGCCATAGCTCCTTTATTTATAATATGGTTCGGTTACGGATTATTACCCAAGGTGGTGATCACTGCTCTGGTTAGTTTCTTCCCTATCATCATTAATACCGTCAAAGGTCTCAAATCGATCGATTCAGAATTGGTTGATCTAATGTATTCGCTTTCTGTTACCAAACGAAAGATGTTGGCCAAAATAAGAATCCCCTCTTCGTTACCTTACGTTTTCGCAGGCCTTAAAATATCCATAACTTTAAGCGTTATCGGTGCGATAGTAGGAGAATTTGTTGGTTCGGCTAGTGGGTTAGGTTACGTTATCATAATCGCTAATTCTAATTTAGAAACCGCGCTTGTATTTTCCTGTCTTGCCATTTTGAGTATTATCGGGTTAGGATTATTTGGGATGATATGTCTTCTTGAATCTCTTTATAGTTGGCATAAGCCTTTAGAAGCTAGTATCTAAAGGCAATTAAAATAATTCTCTTAAAAAAGATATAATAACGTAACAACCCAGATAATCTCCCGTTCAGATAAATAAGAGCAGAGCACTGTTTGTCATTGACAAGAAAGGAGGAAAAATGTACAAGTTAATCAGAATATCACGCTATTTCTTCATTTTCTTTTTAGGCTGTTTATTCTTCTTTGGTATGGGAACTTTTTCTTTTCTTTATGCCCAGGAGAAGCCCTTAAAACATGTAAAGTTGATTATGGAATGGTACCCTTCTGCAGCAGACAGTTACACACAATTTTTGATAGCAATCGATAAGGGGTATTATAAGGAAGAGAACTTGGAGGTAGAATTGGTTCCTAGCGCAGGTTCAGGTATTTCCACTAAATTAGTCGCAAATAAAGAAAGCGATTTCGGAAGCGCTGATGCAACTACAACATTAATTGCAAGAACAAAAGGAGCTCCCTTAGTGGTATTAGCAGCGATAAATCAAAGTACCTCCGTGGGCGTCTATTCTCTTAAAAGTGCCAATATCAGAAACCCAAAAGATCTGATCGGCAAGAAGATCGCAACAGAGCTTACTAGTAAAAAACATAATCAATTTTTAGGTTTTCTGAAAAAACAGAATATCGACCCTGATAAAATCACTTTCGTCCCCATAACTGGCGGAGGGGAATTAAATATAATGTTAAGCGGTGTAGCTGATGCCACTCTTGGCATGGTTACCCAAGCAACTCCGGCTCTAAAAAAATTAGGAAAGGATTTTAACGTTTTACTTTTCAAGGACTACGGTGTGAATATTTATGACCGTTCGATAATCACACATGAAGATATGCTTAAAAATAATCCTGAAGTTGTGAGAGGTTTTTTGCGGGCTACTTTAAAGGGAGTGCAATATGCTATCGACCATAGAGAAGAGGCATCAGAAATTTATTTAAAGCACTATCCAAATGAAATGGATAGAGAAAAGGTATTGATGATGTTAGAGGGTATCCCTTTGCTAACAAAAAATGAAGTGACTAAAAAATATGGTATAGGTTACCAGATACAGGAAAGGTGGGAAGCTACGCAGAATTTTGTATTTGAAGGAGGCCTGATTGATAAAAAGATAGATGTGAAGGAAATCTACACCAACGAATTTAGATAGAAAATAAAGAAAATTGTTTAAGATAATAATATTGGCGAAGTAGTATAGATGAAATAATAAACTAATGGCAAAACATAAAAAAAGCAAAAAATAGACAACGAAAGAACGCGAATAATATAATATTCTAGCGGCCCTAAGTGCGATATGCAGCTATTTAGTTATTTATAGTAAGACGAAATCGGCAATTTGTGATTTATTTGTTGGAGACTTAACGTGCGCCGCGTTATATTTCTTAACGTCAATATTATCTCTTGAAGCATGATGGATTACATAAAAAATATTTACGATAAATTTGGCAAAGATTACCATCAGAGAGACAAGGTTCTGGGTAGAGCCTTTTGTAAGCAGTTTATTGTGGTTCCTGCTATGACCTTTTTGATTCGGGATATAGTGAGAAACAAGAAAGTTTTAGATCTTGCTTGTGGAGCTGGATTTTTTACTCGTAACTTATCATCACGGGGCGCAGAAGTTATTGGCCTTGATTTTTCAAAAACGCTAATAGAAATTGCATGCAAAGAAAATCCAAGGATAAAATTTTGCGTTGGTGACGCAAGAAAGACCCCATTCAAAAATTCACAATTTGACATTATAAGCAGTAACCTTATGGTCCACTATATTAAAAATATTAAATTATTATTCAATGAAGTTTCACGCATACTTAAAAAGCGAGGTTTATTTATTTTTTCTATTCATCACCCTATTAGTCAAATTCTTAAGAAAATAGAGATTAATGGTAAGCGAGAATTTTTGCTAACACCTTACTTTCACAGTAAAAAATATACGTGGAATATGCTTAAAGGAATAGAAATGATAAGTTATGACCGCACTTTTAAAAATATTATAAGCTCTTATGTTGATGTGGGGATTAAAGGGATGGAAATGATAAGCTATCACCATACCTTTGAGAATACTATAAACTGTCTGAATAGTGCAGGATTTGTTATAGAAAGATTATTAGAACCTAAGCCTCCAAAGCGAGCAGAGAAATATAATAAGGAAAGTTATGATAGAACCAGTAAATATCCATCATTCTGTATTATTAAGGCGAGGAAAATATGAGTTAATTCTTTTCAATGTTCAAGTTGAGATGGAAAGGATTAAATAGATATTAAAAGTGGAAATTGTAGAGTGGACATACCAGAAGACAATGGGAAATAAAGCCTAAAAATTTTTTACCAATGGGGATCAGTAGAAAGATTAAAGATTTAAAAATTAATGCCACAAAAGCAAAAGTTTTAATTTTTATGGTTTTGATTCTTGGGTTTACCTTGAGATTGTATGAGATTAAAAAAAATAATCTCTGGTTTGATGAATTGTTATCAAATATATATACTTACCAGTTTACTACCTCTAGAGCACAGTGGCATGGCATTTCAAAAATTTCATATTTTTCAAACGTTATCGGTGGTGAAACGCATTCTATATTATACAACTTATTAGTTTACATTTATAGCTTCTTTTTCGGAGGATGGGAGTCGGTTCGATATTTATCACTATTTTTCAGCATGCTTAGTCTTATTATATTTTATAGACTCTCCCGCTTGTTTTTAAATCAAAAAGAAAGCATTTGTGCGCTTATTATTATGGCTTTTAATCCATTTCAAATCTGGTATGCTCAAGAAGCAAGAGCATTTGCCTTATCAGGATTTTTAGCAATTTCAATGATTTATTTATATATTAAAGCCTTAAGAACAAATAAACTTTCTTATTGGATTTATTTTTCTATTGCAGGAATTGCTAATGTATATTCGAATTATCATTCTTTTTTTCTTATAATTGTTTCGGGATTGATTCTGCTTTTAAAAGAGAACCGTAAATTTATAAAAAAATGGCTTCTTTCGTTTTTTGCAATTATTGCATCTTTCTTGCCTTTATTGCCTGTATTTATGAAACAATTTTATTCTGTCAAAAATGACTTTTGGATTAGACCACCTACTTTAAGTTCTTTGCCATTGACTTTTGGTGTTTTAAGTCTTGGATATTCGGCTACTCTTAATCAATTGAATATAGGTATAGTATTGTTTATTGCCTTATTTATTTATGGGGTTTATGCTCATTATAGATGTTATAAAAATTATACCATTACCATCCTTTCGTTTTTTTTGCTGCCAATTCTCCTAATATATATATGGTCCAAGATAATTATGCCTATTTATCTTGACCGAAAATTTATAATATTTTCACCCTTTTATTACCTTTTATTATCAAAGGGCATAATCAGTATAAGAAATAGAATCTTTAAGGCTAGTATTGTAATATGTGTAGCATTCCTGATATTATTTTCCCTCTTTAATTACTACCAGAGAGGCCTCATAATTTCGCGTCCCGATGGAAAGGATTTTTATCCGGGGGTTCATTTCAAGAAAAACTACAGTGACTTAATAGCTTATATTATTAAGGAATTAGATAATAAAAAAGATGTTATTTGTACGACCGATGTACAATCTCTCATTATCACAAGCCATTATCTTCACAGATATAAACCTGAGCTTATGCCTGAAATTGTCTATTATTTATTTTATCCGCATATGTTGCCCCCCGAGGAGAAAATTTATTTGAGATTAAAAAATATAAAGGCTGATGTGTCTGATGTAGAAAAAAATACACTAGTCCCATATTGTAGGTATTTCAAAGATGGTAGACAAATAATCGATAAAGCTACAGTCGTTGATAGCGTTGACCGACTATGGCTTATTTCATCCATTTGGAATGAAAGCGGTCCTTTATTACCCAATTCTTCGGAAATTAGAAAATATATTCTAAGTAAATATAAGAAATTATTATCTAGAGACAAAGATGGCATTTTTGTAGAACTTTATATTAAGGGTAGATAAAATAAAGAGGAGTAAACGTTTGATTATACATATTCCCGAGATAACAGAAGAAAATGGAAAAATTTGTATTTCTTCTCGTGTGGAAGTACAAGATGCCACAACAAATTTTCCCGAAAAGTTATATTTTAAATTTCCAGGTGATCACAGAGAATTCGTAACAAGCCGTGCTGATGGGTTTGCTGCTTCATTACTACTCTTGGCTGCGGCTCTAGGAGAAGATATGGAGATTAGAGGGGAATTCTCTCCTCGATTATTACATAGCATGAATGAGTACTTACGTATTTTTAACAACTGGTTTCCAAGGAGAATAAAAATAATAGATATTAAATGTAATAATCTTAAAAGACAGGATGAGAATTCTATCAAAGGCGCTGTGGTTAGCGCCTTTTCTGGAGGGGTCGATTCTTTTTATACTTTATGGTCACATCTTCCCAAAAATGAAACAATACCAGAGTATCAAGTTTCTCATACATTATTTATACATGGTTTTGATATACCATTAGAAGATGAAATGAGTTTTATTATCTGTAAGCAAGCCTACGGAAAATTGATACATAATTTGGGCTTGAAATTTTTAATTGTGCAAACGAATACAAGACAGTTCTTAGGTGAAAAAATAGATTGGCTGTATGCATTCGGCTCTGCATTGACTGGCGGAGCTTTAGTTTTAAGTGGTTTAATTTCTCGCCTTTTCATACCCGCTTCACATTCATATAGTGACCTATTTCCATTAGGCTCACATCCTTTAATTGATCATTTATTATCTACAGAAACATTAGAGATTTATCATGATGGAGCAACTGTATCAAGATTCCAAAAGACAAAAATTATCTCAAAGTGGAATCATACTTATTCCAATCTTCGTGTATGTTGGAAGAATCCAAATGGATTAGCAAATTGCTGTCGTTGCGAAAAATGTATTAGGACTATGGTTACTCTAAAATTATTAGGTTGCCTAAATAGTTACACTACCTTCCCCGTGCCTTTGAGACGGAAAAATATATATAAGTGCCGTTTCTTTGGAAAAAGCGAACGTAGATTTGCTTTGGATATAATTAACCAAGCAGTTTCCATAGGTAGGATAAGCACTGCTTTTGATTTGTGTTGTGCACTATTTATAAGCATAATTATAGATTTGGTAAAGAAAATAAAAAATATTGTAGTCAAAACATAATTTTTTAAAAAAGACTTGTTTGTTTTAAGTAAATTTATAACTAAATAGGAGATGCTAGAAAGTCTAATGAAAAATAATGTTTCAATAAACAGTCCTTATTGGCTACAAGAGTTAAGTGGGAATTTCTACTTATGCTATGTAAACTTGCTTGATTTAACCAATATAAGACACTTAATATTTCGCAGGTTTTTAACAGTTTCTCAGTGGTTTCCGCAATGGAAATTAGAACAATATCAGTTAAAAAAATTAAGGCAACTGTTAAACTATATTTATAATAATGTTCCATATTATAAAGAGATTTTTAAAAAGAATAACTTAATGCCAGATGATTTTGGAGTCATCGGAGATTTAAGAAAATTACCTATTTTAAGCAAAGAAGGTGTTATTAAAAACTTTGATAAATTAATTTCCCGTAAGGTTAATAAGAAGCACTTAGAATTAGTTACAACAAGCGGTTCGACTGGAAAACCGATGCAATTTTATCGCGATAAGCGAGATGAATCTATACATAATGCTTTTTCAAGAAGGGCGTTGAGTTCAGTGCACGTCACTGGCGTGCAAAGAAAGATTTATATATGGCTAAGGCCATTTTTAGAAAAAGGAATTAAGGGAATATATTTTTACGAGCCACATTTGAAACGGTTATCTCTATCTCCTTTTGCTCAAAGTTTAAATTTATGGGATGAGTATATAAAATTCATTAAGCAGTTTAAGCCAAAGATTATTTGTAGTAGTCCATCGCTGCTTTATCTTCTAGCTTGCTATGTCCAAGAGAAAAGTATTAATGATATTAGCTTTAAGTGTATTATAAGTTATTTTGAGAACTTATTTCCTTATCAAAGAGAGCTAATTGAAAAACAGTTTAGATGTAAAGTTTACAGTTATTATATATCTCAAGAACGTGTAATATCTGCTTTTGAATGTTTAAATCAAAAGGGTATGCATATTGATATGGAAAGAGGAATCATAGAAATCATCGGAGATAATGAAGAGACATTATCCGATGGAAAATCGGGAAGAATTATTGCTACAGGACTTCATAATTTTGCTATACCTTTCATAAGATATGATACAGGAGATATCGGCTCGATTTCAAAATTTCCCTGTCAATGTGGCCGTGGTTTACTCTTGTTAAAATCCATTGACGGACGGATTTGCGAAGTGATTAAATACAAAGGCAAATATTTAAATTCTAGTGCTCTATCTGTAATTGTAAGCCAGTTTAGGAATATAAAGGAATGCCAATTTGTACAGCAGAGCGAAAATGAATTGATATTAAATATTGTAAAAAGAAATAATTTTTCGGAAGATAACAAAAGAGAAATTATAAGGTATATGCATATGCATACCGATGATAAGATAGATATAAAGATAAACTTTGTAGATTTTATTCCCCGTACTAAAATGGGTAAATTCCCATTTATAATTTCTAAAATTTAAATTCATGCAAAGAAATAGAGATTTTAAAATCAAACTTATCAATCCATGCAAATAACGCTAAAAGCTTTATAATAAAGATAAAAATTATATGGGGCACTTTAGAAAACAGATGATTTCGGTGCTTTTGACAACTAGATGCAATATGGATTGCGTATATTGCGTTACCAGTAGCAACTATTTTAAGCCTATTGATATAGATATTAATTTTGCTAAGCAAGGAATTAAAGATTACTTTGAACAGACAAAATTTCCCTATCTTAGGTTTGTTGCCTTGGGAGAGCCTACGCAGAATTTTGAAGCTTTGGTAGAGCTCCACGCATATGCTAAAGAGCTTACCTCAAGAAAACTTAAGTTTGAATTACAAACTAACGGTTTTTTTAGTGAAGAGATTGCTCAATGGATTGCAGAGAACATTCATGAAATATGGCTTTCATTTGATGGTTTGCCTAAGGTTCACGATCGAATAAAAAGAACCAAAGATAATAAACCAACTTCGGAAGTTATATTGCGAAATTTAAAAATACTTCAAGAAAAAACATTCGCAGGATTCAGAGCTACAATCACAAGTTTAAATGTAAACAGACAAGAAGAGATGGTTGAGTTCGCCTATAGGCAAGGCGTTAAAGCGCTTTTTTCAAAAGTCATGTTGCCACGCGCTAATATTGTCTCAGATAAAATATTAAATGAAGCATTGCATTCTTTAGAGGTCGATATTATGAATTACGCAAAAAATTTTGTAAAAGCTTGGAAGCTCTCAAGAAAATTAGGTATATTTGTAGGGAATGGCTATATCAATAATTTTGATGAGATTTGTGAATATGCCTGCAGAGCGTGTGTTCCATGCCCCCATCTTACTTCAGATGGTTATGTTTCAGCTTGTGACAGAGCTACTTATGGTAAGACAACTTTACAAGAGTTTATCTATGGGAAATACGAACCCTCTAAAGGTAAGATTATATATAATGAGCAAAAAATTAGAGTATTACAATCAAGAAGTGTATATAATATGCTTGAATGCCAAGATTGTAAAATTAAGTTTAGATGTGCAGGAAGTTGTCTAGGAACATGTACCCAAATTAAAGGAAGCATGTTTAAAGTTATTCCCGAGTATTGTGAAGCCATAAGGTACATGTTTGAAAATATCGATTGGGATCCTAGGGAAGGATTGTTTCCGTATTTTATGACCTAGAGCAACTCATGAAAGAAAGTAGAACCTTGAATAATAAAATAGTACTAATTACAGGTGGAGGTACTGGCATTGGCAGAGCCATTGCATTTGAATTTGCAAAAAGGAAGGCTTTTATAGTTATTAATTACCTTAAATCCGAATCAGAGGCAACTTACACTGTAAGAAAAATAAAGAGGTTTGGAGCCAGGGCTATAAAAATTTGCGCAGACATAACAAAGAGCAATGAAGTAAGAATGATGTTTGAGATAATTGATAGAAAGTTTGGACATTTGGATATATTGGTGAACAACGCTGGTTGGACAAAATTTATAGATTATAAAGATGTTGATTCTTTAACAGAGCAGATTTATGACCGTATAATGAATGTGAATTTAAAAAGTGTTTTCTTGTGTTCCACGGAGGCAACAGAAAGAATGCGTAATGTCAAGGATGCTTTAATTATTAATATTGCTTCAATCTCAGCTTTTGATGGAAGAGGGAGTAATATTGCATATTGCGCTGCAAAGGCAGCAGTTGTTGCTATGACGAAATCTTTTGCTTTGGCATTTGGTCCAAACATAAGAGTTAATGCCATTGCGCCTGGATTTACCGATACTAGATTTATCGCTCAAGCTTCAAAGGAATTCTTAGATAGAGAAAAGAAATTAACTCCTCTAAGAAGAATTGCTAGACCTCAGGATATAGCTAAAGTAGCAGTCAGTCTATATGAAGATATGAAGTTTGTTAATGGCCAAACAATTATTGTTGATGGTGGTAGGTTACTACTGGGTAAATAGAAATTTATTTTTTGGTGACTCGAATATTCAAATATAGTATAATAAAAAGGAACATTATCGGTTGACCAATTCAGTTAATTCTGATTTGATTAAAAGGAGGTGGCGATGAAAAAATTACTTTTGTTTTTTGTGTTTGTTTTGATAACCCAAGTAGGTTGTAAAATTACACCTGTTTTAGCGCAACAAGAACAGGCCATTGATGAAATAGTAAATGTATTGCGTCAATTTCAAAATGATATAGTTAACCAAGATTTAAATTCTGCCTTAAAACATGTTTCTGCTAATTATTCTGTTAAAGCTCCTGATGGAACAGTTCAGGATTACGATTGGTTTAAAAATTATTTAGAGTCCGAGATGGGCCGTATTAACAAAAATTTAGCAGACTACTCTATTATTGACCAAGAATTAAATGTTTTAAAAAAAGAAGATAATAAGTTCACTGTTGAATATATGTTTTCCGATAAGGGATTTAATCTAAATACTCAGAAAGAAGGTATCAAAAGACAAAAAAGAATAATTACTCTTGAAAAAGAGAATGGTTCTTGGATGATTACACAGTGGTATAAAGTAAAACTACCTGAGTAGATTTTTTAATAAGTATTGAGAATTATTTTAATATTTAATCAAACAATTATTAGTATTAATTGGATAGTTAACTATTAGATAAATGAGAGTTGTTTCAGAAAAAATTGTAAAAAAATCTATACATGCGCCAAATTTTTTAAATGAACCAATTGAATATAATAAGTCATTTTCTCGGGGAATCAGAGTTAATTTTGGAAAAATAACTATTTTGTTTGTTTCAGGAACGGCAAGTATAAATGAAAGAGGAAAAATTTGTTTTCTAGGAGATTTTTTGGCACAGGCCAAATGTACATTTTATAACATTAAAGCGCTGCTCCAATCCGAGGGTGCGAGTTGGCACGATGTTGTTCAAACCCGATGTTATTTAAAAGATATGCGTTATTACGATAAATTTAATGAAGTTAGAAACTTATTTTATAAGAAGCAAAGATTAAAGCCATTTCCCGCCAGTGTCTGTATAGAGGCAAATCTGTGTCGTCCTGAGTTATTGGTTGAAATAGAGACAATAGCAATTATTAAAAATCCTATAAAATTAAAACATTCCAAGAAATTAAAGTAACCCTCCTTGGCCTAAGCTTTGATAAAGTCTTTATGAAAATAAAAAATATAAATTTTATATATCGCAGAGTTACCTTTGGGTTTTTAATTATTTTGCTATCATGTACTGCATGTCTATTTTCTTATAAATATGCCGAGGCAAATACAGAAGATAGGAAAAATATAATTTCTCTTGGCCTTTCTAAAGACGATGACCTCGAAGTTTTAAATAAATACCTTAGCTCATCAGATAAAGATATCCTCAATTACCTTGCCGTCCGACAGAAGCTCTATTCTTTATCCTACGAAGAGCTTACCCATCTACTTGAGCAGTCCAAGAGATTAGATTCTACGAAACAACTAAATACCCTCATTTTGAATATCCTCTCTAGAATGGAAGAGGAAAACATCTTTTTGTTGCCAGAAGATATCCTTATCGACAACGTACCTGTACTGGCGGATTCTCCTTTCTACGAAGTTTTAGGGCAAAACTTAAGGATTACAGAACTAAAACCTCATGCCGAGTACGTGTATTTATATAATCTCAAATTGAAATATAAGAAAAATGATTTATTGAAAAAAACAGATGTGCTTTGGATAAACCCTAAAAACATAAAAGAGCAAAATATAAGAAAAAAAAATCAAAATCAGCCACCTATGGCAATAGACCTATGGCCATTTAGCTTATTATCCGGTGAGGCTTCCGTATTATGGTCTCATGAGTTAAAGGAAGATAATCTTACCGATTACTTCGTACTGCGGCAGTGGGTTAAGAAATATGAAGAGAATGCCTTTTATCCTGTTGTATATAAAGGGACAGCAATAATTAGAAATGAATATAGATTAACCTGTTTGGATATTCTGAGTGGTAAGGAGATATGGTCGTTCGGGAACATAGACAAAGGTGGCCAAGAATTTTACCAGACCTTTCGCCACCCACACAGCAATTCCTATGGTTACGAGTTTTTATTAGCAAATGATACAATATTCACTGAATTATCTGGAAAATTGATAGCCCTGAAGCTTATGGGAACCCTTAATCCCCAGCTTATCTGGAAGAAGGATTTAGGAGAATATACTGTATGCACAAAGCCTGTTCAGAGCAAAGGTACTTTAATCGTAGGCTTTATCAATGCCAGAGGTGAATTTTGGATTTGTGGTTTTGACTGCCAAAGCGGCGAATTAAAATGGAGTAGTTACATCGGCTTATCTTCATTTCTTTCTCCCACATGTGTAATTTCTACCCTGAGAGATAACTTAGTCTTTATCGGGACAAATCATGGCGTGCTGGTATGTCTAGATTCAAATAGCGGAGAGATCATTTGGTTAAAGAAATATACCCCTAAAAGGTACAGTCAAATTGATTTCTGGCTAAAAGGATACTATAAGGAAAGATTCTTGGATGTGGGCAGTATCAAATATGATACTCAGTTTATAGAAATAGGTAATGACGGATTCTTATATTACAAGCCTCGCGAGTCAGATTATCTCTATATATTAGATAAAGATGGCCAGCTTCAAGATGAGATATCTATTGATCCGCATAAATATTACCTCCTGAAAGCGAGCGATGGGAGAGGAGTCTTTTTGGAGAAGACTGATAGTATTTTAGAGACTGCAGAACTGAAGATTATAGATTTAGTATCAGGCAAAGAAATATACAGTCTTCTTATTGACGGTGGTCCTTTAGGAGGAGTCAATTATACAAACAAAAATGAGTTAGTCTTTAAGGTTGATGATACTATTCATTTCTTAAGGATGAGAGGGGATACCTTTAGCCATGCTGAGACATACGCTACTGGAGATGGTTGGTTATTGAATTCCGAGAATCGATTCTTATTCATTGGCAAAGATCAAACGTTGTTCTGCTGGGATACATTTAACCAGGCGCAAGAGCCCCTTAAAAGAGATCCTTATCTTACTGAATATTTTGAGCGCAGAAAAAATATCACCGACACTTTAAACAGATTATTCCAATTAGACGCACAGGATACACAGGCTTTAGAGTTAAGAAAACATTTAACCTCAGCCATTTCTACTTTAGATTTTCCCCTTGATGATGTTTTTCCTATTCTTTTTTCTAACCTTGAAAAATTCAGACACCCAGCATGGAAAGAATTCATTGCTCAATTACAAAATAAATACAGCGATGAAGTAATCACCTATCGTGATGTAGAGATAAAATTTAGTAATTTCCTCAAAAGTACAGGATTATTTTATTCTTTTAAGACTGAAAATAAAAATATCCAAGATAAAATTCTTGCTGTTGAAAAAAAGAAATTCCAGTTTAGAGCGGATAAGGCTTTTCTTCTCCCTGTTAAAATCATCAAAGGCCCAAATTTGCCTGACTTCTTCTTACTGTTAAACAATGACCAGCTTATCTGTGTACATGAGGCAGGTAATATATGCTGGATGAGGAAGGTGTTTTATTATCCGGTAAAGAATGAAAGGGTATATTTCCTAATAGATAAATCAAAAGGCCGTATGTACACAGATGATATCCAGGCCTATTTATACGATAATACACTCATTATAAATGATCACATAAATATTGTAGCGTTGGATGTAAATGACGGTACCTACATCTGGAGCATGACCAACAGAGGAAGGGTGTTTAAAAAAGAGAAAGAATTCCCGCCTTTTAACGAAGACCAGCTCTTTATCAAGTACGGTATAAGAAGGTCATTTCTTAAGAACGTTATGCTTTATGCTAATTTTATCGATGACCGTCTTATTGTAACACATGGCAATAAAATTTATTCTATCAATCCAGCCACTGGTTACTGCGAAAGAGACCGTCAGCTAAATATTGAAGGAGCGATAGAAGTAGCTGCATCAAATAAACACATTTATTTAATCTCCTATTTTCTAGATACTTTAAAAGTCCTAGATGAGGAACTTTTGCCTGTAGCCGATTTTCCACTTAATTTTTTAGAAGATAATAAAAGAGACGAATGTCCCGAAATTCCCTTCATTAATGACTATATCATATTGCACATCGGTTCTGATTTGTATCTTTTGGATGGAAGAAGTAAGAGATTAAAATACAAACTTAACCTGGGTAAACTGGGTAGGCATTACATAGAGGCTTACAAAGATAATTTGATATTAATAGTACCCTTTAAAAAACTAATCAGTTATCGTTTAGACAATGGTATGCTAATAACAAACTGGGAATTCAATTTAGAAGGGGTAGATGAAAATATCCTGTACACTCTTAACCGGGAGATGACCGCAAAGAAAAGTAAGTATTATTCCTTGAATGACACAAGGCTATATTTGCCTTTTAGAAGAGATGGTATTTATTTTATTGCTTCCGTAGATCTCGAAACAGGCAAGAAGTTTTGGGAGAAAGGCATTGAGGGAACAGGCGGTTTATTTTTTAATTTATCGGATTTTCAAGATAAAGACGGAAAAATTACTTTTACTTTATCTACCGTATGTAGCGAGGGTACGAGAGAAGAAAATAAACTCTGTTCTGAAGCTTATAGTGCATGCGTAAATTCTAAATTGATAAGTTTAGATATTGCAAATGGCGATATTGTAAGAGTAGAGCCTTTACCCTATACTCAATCTCTTTATTTCGTTAGTGCAAGCCTTACTGATACAGAAAACTATCTTATATGTGGTTTTAGTGGAATTTTATTAAAGGCAGAAAGGAATTAAGATGGTTTCCGTTAAATCGAAATCTAAGGCAATCTTAAGTATCTTTATTATTATTTTTTTGTGTTCCAAGGGAAGCCTTAATGCGAATCCTCAAAATATGTCTGAAGATAAGATACCCAATGTCATTATTGTTACTTTAGCCGGCTTACAAAATAGTGAATCTATAGATGAACCCTACCACCAATATATCCCAAATCTCTGGAATAAGATTTTTAAAGAAGGAGTGTTATATACTAATTTAATTAATCAAAGCATTGATTTTCACATGCCCAGTGTCATAGCCCTTAACGCAGGCATAGCTTACTCTTTTTATTATAATAAACTGACTGCTCCTGCTATCTTTCAATATGTAAGAAAAAAATACGCGCTTCCAGCAAATAAGGTATGGTTTATCGGAAATTGGTTCAAGGCACAAGGTTGTTGCATCACCGATGAATATCCTAATGAGACTTGCGTCACTCAGATGTCTGTGTCTATGGATATATTGATTCCGCCGGAAATTAAGAAGTTCCTGACAAAACAGGAATTATTATTTTTGGAAAAATTACCCAAGACGAGAGAGCAAAAATTATACAATTTCCCTCAATGGAATAGCGTAGAAGAGGTTCATTATCCGCTTTTTAAGAAAGTCATAAAAGAGTTCAAACCAAAGCTTGTGCATTATTTTATGGCTGATGTCGATAGCGGTCACCATGCTGCTTTTTGTGGATACATTATTTCTTTAAAGCGCAGTGATGAAAGAATTTATGAGATTTGGCAGATGATTCAAAGTGATCCTTTTTATAAAGATAAAACTTATTTGATTGTCTGCGTAGACCACGGTAGAGATCAGTATTATATGAATCATAGCGGCAATCCCTTTACCGATTCTTATCCAGTATGGATGTACATTTACGGACCCAATATCAAAAAAGGAGTAATTATCAACCGCTCCATTTATCATGTAGATATATTTGCTACCATTGCCAATATTATGAACGTCGAAACCCATCCTAACAAAGGAAGAGTCTTAACCGATTGCTTTCAGACTAGAGATGATTCTGCGAGATAGAATATTTTGCATCTAGCTTATTAATCCTCCATTGTCCTTTTCATTATAGGTTGGAATTACGATAATTGAGTTCATTCGCTATCTTTAGATATGATTAGGCCAAAAATCATCCACCAGATTATCGCCACTTCTGGCAGGAAGAAGCTAAAATCAACAAGGTTATGAATTAAAAATACAGCGCCCGCCGTAGTTATTGTTGCGTTTTGGCTTTTATGGCTTGAGTTTCTCATATTCTTAAGAGCGGATTTAAACGCCGCGATAATCAGCCAGAGAATCGAAATTATCCCTAAAATTCCCATCTCTGCCCAGATCTGAAGATAAGAGTTATGGGCAAAGCGCGACTCCGTAAGATTAAAATTACCCACTCCTACACCAAACCAAGGTGATGCCTTGATTATGCTTAAGGTATCTTTCCAGTAATTTAATCTCATTATCGTGGAAAAAACAGGCTGGATGTGTTGTTTTTGGGTTAGGGATCTTATGGTTAAAACAAATACGATAATCATCAATAGCGCAAAGAGAAAAATAACCCTTCTTTTTTCTGATTTTCCCTGTAAACCCCGCAACTTTGTAAAGGTGCGGAGTAAATAAAAATATATTGCCAAACCCAAAAATAAACTTAAAAGCCCACCTATTGATTGTGTAAGTAAAAGCGCAAAAGACAAAAGAGTAATGAGCCAGATTCTGTTATTATAGGTCAAGGTAAGCGGAATAATCATAGCCAGATAGCCCCCTAAGATATTAGGAGTGACAAAAGGAAAAAAAACCCGCTTTCGGCTCACGTAATCCAAGACAAAAGGATCTGTTATGCCTTGTTTTGAAATATAGCCTAAAAGTCGCTGGAAACCAAAGAAATATTGATATATGGCAAGAAGACTTATGAAAAGGCCTGCGGTTACCAGGCATAGAATAATTTTATCTCGATTCTTATGAGTTAAAGAGGCACCGACTAAAAGAAGCAATATGCCGGTTATATATTTATATAATTCTTTCATACTCATTATTTTATCCTGAGAAAAAATTAAAGAAATAATCAAGGCTAGAATAAATAATATAAGCGGATATTTTATCGGTTTAATTTCCTTTAAATGAACCCCTTTGATTATAATCCAGATAGCAAGAAAACTAAGTAATAAAACAGAATAGATAAAGTTTGCAGAGGGAAACGCAGGCGAGGAAATAAATGGCCGGATAAAAATTAGAATTAACAATATCTCCAGCATTGTGATATAATTCTAATCTAAGACGGAAGGAAAGTCAAACAAAATGGTCAGCATCATTGTTATCTACAGTATAAAGGATTACCTTTGCGCCTGTTTAGATTCAATACAGGAACAGACCTACTCTGAATTTGAGGTTATAATAGTTGATAATTCAGGCGAGAGAAATTTTAGCCAAAGTATTATTGAGCGTTATCCTGAGATTAAATTATATTCGCAGGAGAAAAATATTTCCTATTGCGAGGCCTTAAATTTAGGGATAGAGCAAAGTAAAGGAGATTTTATCCTTTGTCTTAATGATGATGTAATCTTGGATAAGGGATTTATAGAGGAGGCTTTGCAGGGATTTTCTATTGATTCTAAAATCGGGATGGTCAATGGTAAAATATTACGCAGTGATAGAAAAACCTTAGATAGCACAGGGCTATTCTTAAGTATCTGGCGCACTGCCAAAGAAAGGGGTTACGGACTAAAAGATAAAGGACAATTTGAAAAAGAGGAGTACATATTTGGCGTGAATGGGGCAGTGGCTTTTTATCGAAGAGAAATGTTAGAAGATATTAAAATTGGTGAGGATTATTTTGATTCAGACTTTCATTTCTTTTACGAAGATTTAGATATTGCCTGGAGGGCAAAGCGAGCTGGCTGGAAAGGTTATTATATTCCTTCTGCTGTGGCTTATCATGTGCGAGGCGGAACAGCAAGAAAAAATTACGGGATAGATAAACCCTATGCGCGAACATTTCTTAGCGATGAATTACACTTGGATTTGATTAAAAATCGTTATCTTACTATAATCAAGAACGAAACCTGCTTAGATTTTTTATTACATCTTCCTTTTATGGTTTTATATGATTTTGTTATGTGGGGTTATATTTTATTATTTAAGCCCAATCTTATGAAAATTTTTCTTTTGAATCTGTATTACCTAAAGAAAAGTCTAAAGAAAAGATTTTCTCCGTCGATAAATTAGAATTCAGAAAATTTGATAAAATTCAAAAAATACTTGACAAGAACAATATATTGTGATAAAAAATAGTATAAACCCCATTAGAAATTAAAATTTTAGAGTGAGAAAAATTTCTAACGGGGTAAATACAATATCTTGATTATTTTTTGGGAGGTTAAATAGACTAAGTTGGAAAAAACTGGGTAAAGCGGAAGGGCTCTTTAATAATGCAAGAGCCCTTATTTTTTATGTGAGTGCACAATTTACGGAACGAAGTGAACGTAAATTGTCTGCACGAACATATCCCGTACCTTTTAACCATTCAAGTATTTATAGTAGAAACATGAATACTAAAAAGGTGCGGGATAAATTCGCACAAATAATTTATGTCGCAGTATCCAAAATAATGCTCCATAAATTATGTGCTCATTTATGAAAACAGTAGGTCTTACATACGATTTAAAAACAGATTATGAGTTTAAAGAAGGCGATCCTGTAGACGCCAATGCAGAGTTTGACCATCCTGCTACTATAGATATCATTGCCAAGGCAATTGAATCCTGTGGGTTTAAAGTAGAAAGAATCGGTAATGCTTCAAGTCTATTAGAAAAAATAGACTCGCTTGCCGCAGATATTGTTTTTAATATCTCAGAAGGCATTTCTGGCAGAAACAGGGAATCGCAGGTTCCGATTTTACTTGAAATGGCAGGCATACCCTTTGTCGGCGCGGATGCCTTAACTTTAAGCCTCGCCCTTGATAAAATTATGGCAAAAAAGATTTTTATTGCTGAAAAAATTCCCACCCCAAAATTCTTTGAAATAAAGACTTCCGATGAATTAATGAATGTTGACCATTGTAAATTTCCTCTCATTGTCAAGCCGCGATTTGAAGGTTCTTCCAAAGGTTTAAGTGAAGATTCCCGAGTAAAGACAAAGGAGGAACTCAAAAAACAGATAGAGTATATTCTCAATACTTATAAGCAACCCGCATTAATAGAGGAGTTTATCTCTGGCCAGGAGTTTACCGTGGCTGTTGTAGGCAATGAGCCGCCGGAAGTCATGCCTGTTGTGCAGATTAAAATTGACGGACGGCTAAAACTCAATGATAAATTCTATACCTTTGCCCGTATAACTTCCGAGAGGCTGGAATATATTTGCCCGGCGCACATTAATCAGGATTTGAAAAAGAAACTTACTGACCTTGCATTGAAGACTTACCGGGCAGTGGAATGCCAGGATTTCGGAAGAATCGATTTTAGGGTTGATAATACAGGCGCCCCCTATGTATTAGAGATAAATCCTTTACCTTCTTTATCTACAGAAGATGTATTCATGGTAATAGCCAAAACTATCGGTATCTCTTACGAAGAGATGATCGGTAAGATATTGAATAGCGCACTCAAGAGACATAACCTTAATTAGATGAAAGTTGCCCTGACTTATAACCTTAAGAAAAAAGACGAGACAAAACCGGTGGATTATTTTTCAGAGTGCGATTCTGAAGAGACAATAGATGCGATTGTTCTGGCACTTGAAACTAAGGGCCATGCAGTTGAAGCCATTGATGTGGACACTTCGACTTCGCTCAGTGTCAATGGTGAGCGCAGTCGAACCATTGAATATCCGAGCCTCTTTTCATATTTTAGAAAAAACCGCGTGGATATGGTGTTTAATATCGCGGAAGGAAAGCGTGGTAAGTTCCGCGAGTCAGAGGTGCCTGCTATACTGGATTATTTAGATATTCCCTATACGGGCTCTAATACCTTTTCTTTGGCTTTGGCCCTGAATAAAGCACTCACAAAGAAAATATTAAAGGCGGAGAATATCCCCACCCCGCGGTTTCAGGTTTTTGTAAAAGGCAATGAAGAACTGGCTCCTGATTTAAAATTCCCCTTAATAGTAAAACCCAACTGTGAGGGTTCGGCTAAAGGCATAAATATATCCAATGTTGTCAGCACGCAAGACTTGCTGTTTAAAAAAATCAAAGAGACATTAGATTTATATAGACAAGAGGTCTTGGTCGAAGAATTTATCGAAGGAAAAGAATTAACCGTAGGGATTTTAGAGAACGGCAAGACCATAATATTGCCGATTTTAGAGATAGATTTTTCCACCTGCAAGAATAGCGGCGAATATTTTTATTCCTGGCGGATGAAGGAGTATCAGGGCAATATGGAGCTGGGGACTACGCCGACATTCTATTGTCCGGCAAGGCTTGATAAACATACCGAGGCGTTTGTCAAAGAAACGGCCTTAAAGACCCACCATGCTGTAGGGTGTTTGGATATTTCCCGCACAGACATACGTTTAAGCAAAGACAACACGCCTTATGTATTAGAGATAAATCCTTTACCCGGCCTTGATCCGCGGGAATCAAATTTTTCTATTATGGCTTATGCCGCAGGCATGAAATACGAAGACCTTATTGAAGCAATATTGATGAGTGCCTCTAAACGAAGAAAGGTGCTAAATTGAGTAATATTGTCGTAGCTGAAAATCAAAAATTACAGCAGGAAACTCAAGGGAGAAAGGCTCAACAAAGACCTCAGGATTATCAGCAGATAAGTCTGTATAAAGATGTAAATCCTCTGGACTGGGAGGATTGGCACTGGCAGATAAACAAAAGAATCCGCACAAAAGAAGAACTTGCCCAGATTATAAAATTGACTCCTGAGGAAGAGGAGGGCATAAAAAAGGCAAGCGGAAGGCTCTCTCTTGCCATAACCCCATATTGGGCAACGTTAATTGACCCAGAGGATGCTAATTGTCCTTTAAGGCGCCAGGCCGTACCTGTAATTTTCGAGTCCATTATCGGCCCCCATGAGATGGTTGACCCCTGCGCTGAAGATAGAGATTCGCCTGTTCCTCATCTGGTGCATAGATATCCCGATAGAGTCTTATTATTGGCGACCGAACACTGCGCAATGTATTGCCGTCACTGCACAAGGAGAAGATTGGTAGGCGAACATCAGGAGACCATTTCTCCTTCGAAATTTAATGCAGCAGTTGAATACATAAAATCAAACCGTAAGATTCGGGACGTGCTTATTTCAGGCGGCGACCCCTTTATACTTGAGGATGAAGAAATCGAGAACCTGATTCAGAAGATACGCTCCATCTCACACGTAGAATTCGTAAGGATAGGCACAAGGGTTCCTGTAACATTGCCACAACGGATTACGGAAAAATTGACGAATATGCTTAAGAAATATGCGCCCCTCTGGGTGAGCATTCATTTCAATCACCCTAAAGAGATAACCAAACGTTGCAGGGTTGCCTGCAGTATGCTGGCAGATGCGGGAATACCTTTGGGAAGCCAGACCGTTCTTTTAAAAGGTATAAATGACAGGCCTTATATCATGAGGCGCCTTATGCATGAACTCTTGCAGATAAGGGTAAGGCCGTATTATATTTATCAATGCGACCCTGTAAGGGGAACCCAGCATTTCCGGACTCCGGTTGCAGTAGGTATAAATATAATTGAAAAACTCAGAGGTCATACCTCAGGTTATGCCGTGCCTACCTATGTGATAGATGGTCCCGGGGGCGGCGGTAAAATTCCGATCGGTCCAAACTATATCCTCTCAGAGGCAAAAGGCAAATACGTCCTGCGCAACTACAAAGGCAAAATCTACACCTACCTAGAGTAACTTTTCTTTTTTATTCCTTGACCCTTTCCTTTTGCTGTTATATAATAAAAATCCTATTTTAATTAGAATAGAAGGGTGAGTCATTATGGATGCCAAAGACAAAAGAAATTTTATACTCTTAGGCCATGCCCAGTCAGGAAAAACCACCCTTAGCGAAAGCCTGCTTTATTTTTGTCATACCACTACCAGAAGAGGTAATGTCGATACCGGCACAACCGTCAGTGATTACAGCTTTGATGAAATAGAGAGAAAAAACTCTATAAATTTAAGTCTCCTTTTTTGCGATTATAAAGGCACTCGGATTCAGATTGTCGATACGCCGGGGTATGCGGATTTCTTCGGAGAGGTTATTTCAGGCATACGCGCAGTAGATAGCGCAGTTATAGTTGTTGATGCTGCTAGCAGCGTTGAGGTAGGAACTGAGAGGGCCTGGCAACTCGTGGAAGAATCTGATTTGCCCTGCATTATATTCATAAATAAACTGGATAAAGAAGGAACCGATGCCCAGAGAGTATTATCGGATATAAAAACGAGACTTTCTAAAAAAGCCGCCATGATAGATTCTTTGGATTCGCCTGATTTACTGGATACAATCGCTGAGAGCGATGATAAGCTCCTGGAAAAATATCTGGAAGGGGCTAAGTTAGAACCGGGAGATTTAACTCGCGGCCTTACTCAGGCAGTGATAAAACGCAAGATTTTTCCGGTATTAACGGGTTCTGCCTTAACCGATAAAGGCATACCGCAAATTTTAGATGCAATTGTTCAATATTTACCCAGTCCGCAGGAGAGGCCAAAAATAGAAGCTATTGATCCATTAAAATCTGAAAGCAAAAAAGAGGTTCGTTTTAGCGAAGACGCACCCCTGTCTGCCTTCGTCTTTAAGAATATATCCGACCCCTATGTCGGGCAACTTACTTTACTGCGTATTTTCTCGGGTACTTTAGCCTCGAACACGGGTTTTTATAATGTAAATAAAAAAACAAAGGAAAGAATCGGTCAGGTCTATCTTCTGCAGGGAAAAGAGCAAAAGTCAGTTGATTCTGCGACTTTCGGGGATATCGTGGCGATTGCCAAGTTAAAAGAAACGGCAATATCTGATTCGCTGTGTAACGATAAAGAGCCCTTTCTGTTTGAGCCGATTGTATTTCCGCAACCCGCGATATCGGCATCGGTAAAACCGAAATCTCGCGAGGATGAGGAAAGGATTTCCAGCGCACTTAGTAAACTTGCTATGGAAGACCCCACCTTTAAAGTAACACACGACCCGCAAACCAAAGAGCTGATCATCTCGGGTCTGGGAGATTTGCATCTCGACGTTATGATTGGCCGTATGAAAAAAAGATTTAATGTTGAGGTAGAATTAGGCATCCCCAAAGTTTCTTACAAAGAAACAATCACCAAAAGCGCTAAGGTACAAGGTAAGTATAAACGTCAGTCCGGAGGCCGCGGTCAATACGGCGATGTATGGATTGAAGTTCAACCTCAAGAAAGAGGCAAGGGTTTTGAATTCGTAGACAAAGTTTTCGGCGGCGCCATCCCGCGGAATTTTATCCCCTCGGTAGAAAAAGGAGTATTACAGGCCTGCTTGGAGGGCGCGATTGCAGGTTATCCGATAGAGGATATCCGCGTTATTCTCTATGACGGCTCTTATCACGAGGTTGATTCTTCTGATATGGCCTTTCAGATTGCCGGTGCCATGGCTTTAAGGAAAGCGGTAACGGAAGCAGGTCCGGTATTATTAGAGCCGATAATGGATGTTGAGGTGATGATACCGGAAGAATACCTCGGAGCAATATCCGGGGACCTGAATTCCCGTCGGGGTCGCATTATGGGTATGGATATCAAAGGTAAATCGCAGATTGTCAAGGCACGGGTTCCATTGGCAGAGATGTTTAAATACGCCAATGACCTGCGTTCGATTACCGGCGGCAGAGGAATATATACCATGCGTTTCTCTCACTACGAGGAAGTGCCCCATAAGATTGCCTCGACCATCGTCAGTCAATACCAGGCAGCCAAAAAGCAGGAAGAATAAGTGAAAATAAGCATATTTTCTATTCCTGATATAACCACGGGTAAACACTCTGTCAGAGACAGCCGTCTCGATCAGATTGATAATATAGTCAAGCCCGATAAGAAGACGTATGTTCAGGTTGAATTAGTAGGCGAGGATGCTGTTTTGGATGCGGATGCAATCCTGGCATTGAAAGATTCGCTGCCTGACCTGATTTTAAAAGATTTGGAATTTGTAGAAACGCGCTTAGCCAAGGCTATGCAGGAAGAGGAAAAGGCACTGCTGAATAAATTAAAAAGTATTTTAGAAAAAGAAGAATTCATTTTTAAGGCTGCCTTAAGCACAGAAGAAAAACAGGCGATATCCGGTTATGGCCTATACACTAATAAACCGATTATAGCGGCAGAAAGAAAAGATTTGGAAGACCTGGATGGCTTATTAACCAGAGGACTTAGGGAGAACGGCTTTATAAGTTTCTTCACTACTACCGGAGGAAAAGAAAGCCGTGCCTGGCTGATTAAAAAAGGCACAACTAGCTGGGAAGCAGCGGGTGTTATACATTCTGATATCCAAAGGGGTTTTATCCGTGCGGAGATTATAAGTTTCGATGATTTTATCCAGTCAGGCGGTGAGGCGCCTGCTAAACAGGCAGGAAAAATGCGCCTGGAACAAAAAGATTATGTGATACAGGATGGGGATATAGTAAATTTCAGATTTAATAAGTAATTTCATTTACCCCGTTAGAAATTTTGCGTTAAAATTTATGCCGATAGAGTATTTCTAACGGGGTTTATGGAGGCAGCAGCTATGGTTAAAATTAAACGCGCATTAATCAGCGTATCAGATAAAGAAGGCATTTTAGATTTTGCCAAAGAACTAAAAAAGTTCGGGATTGAGATTCTCTCTACGGGCGGCACGGCAAAATTACTGCGAGATAATGGTATAGACGTTAAGGAGGTTTCAGAATACACGGGTTTTCCTGAGATGCTCGACGGAAGAGTAAAGACTCTGCATCCTAAAATACATGCTGGATTGTTAGCGTTAAGAAGCAACCAGGAGCACATGAAGACATTAAAGGAGCATAATATCGGTCTTATTGATATGGTGGTAGTAAATCTTTATCCTTTTGAAAAGACAACGCGCAAACCCGCTGTCGCAATAGAAGAGGTTATTGAAAATATCGATATCGGCGGCCCTTCGATGTTACGCTCTGCTGCTAAGAATCACAAGGATGTGGCTGTGGTCTCTAATCCCGCCCGATACAATCAAATTATTGAAGAACTAAAAAAGAATAATGGTGCTTTATCCGATAGGTTAATGCGCGATTTAGCTATAGAAGTATTCGGTCTTACCAGTCACTATGATGGTGCAATCTACACTTATTTAAAGAATTATTTTAAGGGCAGGCCAGAATCAATTGGTTTTCCTGCTGAATTAAATTTGAGTTTTGAAAAGATTCAAGATTTGCGTTATGGCGAGAACCCTCATCAAAAGGCAGCATTTTATAGAGAGAATGGCAAGACCAGAGGTTTAATAAATTTAAAACAATTACAAGGCAAGGAGTTGTCTTTTAACAATATCTTAGACCTAAACGCCGCCTTTGAATTAGTGAAAGAATTTAGCAGTCCGGCAGCCGTAATCGTTAAGCACAATAACCCTTGTGGAGTTGCAGAGGGCCAGACCTTGGATAAGGCCTATACATTCGCCTGGAAGTGCGATTCCTTATCTAGCTTCGGAGGTATTGTGGCATTGAACAGAAAGCTGGACCTTAAAACTGCAAAAGTCATTGTCAAAAGCGGTTTTTTAGAATGTATTATTGCTCCCGGATTTGACAAAGAAACAATTAGCTTATTTAAAGATAAAAAGGCCTTGCGTTTATTGGAATTAAATGATTTATTGCCTGTCGATGAGCCCGAATTTAAACGCGTCAGTGGCGGACTCCTGCTTCAGGATAAAGATTTAGAGACCTTAGATATAAATAATCTTAAGGTTGTTACAAAAAAGAAACCCACAAAAAAAGAGATGGAGAGTCTTATTTTTGGTTGGAAAGTAGCAAAACACGTAAAATCCAACGCCATTGTTTTGACTCGCGCTACCAAGACCGTGGGTATCGGAGCAGGTCAGATGTCCCGGGTGGATTCGGTTGGGATTGCCAAGATTAAAGCAGGAGACTCAAGTAAAAATTCCTGTTTAGCCTCAGATGCATTCTTTCCCAAAGCCGATGCAGTTATTGAAGCAGCCAGGGCCGGCGTTGTGGCTATAATTCAACCCGGCGGCTCAATATCCGATGAAGAGATAATCAAGGCCTGCGACAGATATAAAATCTCGATGGTTTTCACAGGAATAAGACACTTCAAACATTAATGCATGTCCTATCCAGAGACTATCAAATACCTGGAATCTCTTATTAACTACGAGAAAATCCCTGCCTATCCATATAAAGAATCTTTAAAGTTAGAACGCATCAAGGATTTTTTGGACATAGTAGGTAATCCTCAAGAATCCTTAAGATGCATACACATTGCAGGAACAAAAGGCAAAGGCTCAACCTGCGCCTTTATTACCTATATATTACGGGAAGTAGGTTACAAAATGGGCTTATACACGTCTCCCCATCTCTCAGATTTTAGAGAAAGGATCAGAATTTTAAACCCGATAACCGATGACCGAATACCTAAAACCGAATTTGAGGGAATGATTTCAGAAAACAAATTAACAGATTTAATCTCAAGATTAAAACCCTATATAAAAAAATACAATAAGAGTTCAAAATATGGCCCGCTTTCTTTCTTTGAGGTATATACCTCTTTAGCTTTTGTTTATTTTAGAGAGAGAAAAGTTGATTTTGCGGTTTTAGAAACTGGTTTGGGCGGCAGGCTCGATGCTACCAATGTGGTTAATCCTTGCGTGTGCGCTATCACGCCTTTAAGTTATGAGCATACCCAGAAACTGGGTAACAGCTTAAAGGAGATTGCGACGGAGAAAGTGGGAATCATAAAATCTGGTCACCAGTCGATAGTCATTACTGCGCCGCAGGAGAAAGAGGCACTCGAAGTTATAAGGGAAAAATGTAAAGAAGTCAAAGTCAAGTTATGCGAAGTGAATAAAGATATATTCTATGAGAAGACACGCAAAGGATTCAATGTAGTGGGTATTTTTGGTGAGTATCCCAATTTAGAGATTAGACTAATAGGAAAACACCAGATAATAAATGCTACAGTAGCTATAGGCGTAATTGAGGCATTGCGGTTACATAATATTGATGTAGGCATTGATTCTATAAGAGGCGGTCTTTATAATACTATCTGGCCTGGAAGGTGTGAAGTCGTATCGCAAGAGCCTTTGGTAGTTTTGGATGGGGCACAGAATGTTGCCTCTGCAACGGCGTTAAAAGAAGCAATTAAAGAAAATTTTAAATATAAAAAATTAATTTTAGTTCTGGGTGTATCTTGCGACAAAGATATAAAAGGCATATGTAAGGAACTCTATGATTTAGCGGATACGGTTATTTTAACCAAAGCCAATAATCCGCGCGCTACTGAACCGCAGGTTCTAGCAGGATATTTTAATGGTAAAGACACGCATATAACCAGCAATGTAAAGGAGGCAAAGGCGAAAGCCTTGCGTATTGCAGAGAAGGAAAATCTGGTTTTAGTCTGTGGTTCGTTATTTGTAGTGGGTGAATCCCGCACCTTATTCAAAGGTGCGGGATGAATTCAGAAATGATAAAATACGATATAAATGATACAATTGCGGCTATCTCTACTCCCATAGGCGAGGCGGGCATTGGTATTGTGCGCATTAGCGGTAAAGACGCCCTTTCCGTTGCGAATAGGATTTTTGTTTCAAAAGATGGCAAAAATCCCTCGAATTTTAAGACTTATACCACACATTACGGCTGGATTGTAGAAAAATCAGAAATTATTGATGAGGTGATTCTGACCGTTATGCGCGCACCTAAATCTTACACTAAAGAAGATATTGTGGAAATAAACTGCCACAGCGGAATAGTAGCTTTGCGTCGCATATTAGATTTGGTTTTAGAAAATGGCGCGCGGTTGGCTGAACCGGGAGAGTTCACTAAGCGTGCGTTTTTAAACGGAAGAATAGATTTAGCCCAGGCAGAAGCAGTTTTAGATATAATCCGCGCCAAGACAGATTCTGCTTTAAAGATAGGAGCCCAACAATTAAAAGGCGCGTTATCTAAGCAGATAAACCAGATTAGAAGGATTTTGTTAGATATACTTTCTGTTTTAGAGGCAAATATTGATTTTCCTGAAGAAGAAATAAGTCCCGTTAGAAATTTCGCGCAGCAGGATGGTAATATCGGTATTTCTAACGGGATAAGTGCACTGGATTCAGAAGATATCGCTGGAAAACTAGAGCACATAAATAAGGAGCTGAAGGCCATACTGGATAACTCCAAGACCGCAAGGATATTCCGCGAAGGAATTCAGGTGGTTATCTGCGGTAAACCAAACGTAGGTAAATCCTCGCTTTTAAATGCACTCCTAAGGCAGGAACGCTCTATTGTCACCCCGGTTGCCGGCACAACTCGGGATACAATTGAGGAGGTCATTGATATAAGAGGCATTCCGATAAGGATTGTGGATACTGCCGGTATTATTGAGCCCAGGGATTTGATAGAAAAGAAAGCAGTCCAGCACTCAAGAAGACAGATTAGCTTAGCGGATTTAGTAATTTTATTATTTGATGGCAGCCGGAGACTGAGTAAAGATGACGCTCTTCTTGCCAGAAAATTAAAGAAAAAGTCCGTCATTGCCGTTATAAATAAGATAGACTTAAAACAAAAGATTGAGAAGGATGAGATTTTAAAAAGATTCAAATATGTAATTGATATCTCGGCAAAAAAATTTAAAAATATAAATCTTTTAGAAGATGCCGTGGTCAATTTGGTTTATAACGGCAAAGTAAAGAGCTCCGAGCCAATCCTGGTTACTAATCTTCGACACATCGAGGCAATTAAAGAAGCACAAAAACTTGTTGCTGAGGCGCTCAATTCATTGGATAATAGATTATCACCAGAGTTTGTGGCCCAGGGTATCAAGGACGCTCTTTTGTATCTGGATGATATATTGGGCAGGAGATTTTCAGAGGATTTGTTGGATAAGATATTCAGTGAGTTTTGTATCGGTAAATAGTGACTAAAAGCACAGCCAGTAGGGACTGGCAAGGGACAGTCCCCTTCGGGGACAGTCCCTTGTAAGGAATGACTGCCCCACGACAAGATAAGGGTTGCTGGGGAATCTACAAGAAGGAGCGCTTATGGATAAGAAAAAAATTGAAAAAGCAATCAGGGATATATTAGAAGCAATCGGTGAAAATCCCAAGAAAAAAGATCTTATAGGTACACCTTCGCGTGTGGCAGAGATGTATGAAGAGATATTCTCGGGTATTAAACAGAAACCCGAAGAAGAATTAGAAGTTGTCTTAGACCAGAAGCATAGTGAGATTATTCTCCTAAAGAATATTCCCTTGCAGTCCTTGTGTGAGCACCATCTACTTCCCTTTATCGGTAAAGCCCATATTGCCTATATACCTAAGCAAGGCCGCGTCACCGGATTAAGCAAATTAGCCCGGGTAGTAGATATTTTATCTCATCGGCCTCAAGTTCAGGAAAGGTTAACCACGCAGATCGCCGAGATTATTATGTCGAAACTCAAACCTTTGGGTGTAATGGTAGTTATTGAGGCAGAACATCTTTGCATGTCTTTTCGCGGAGTAAAAAAACCAGGCATACTCACCGTAACCTCGGCAGTCAGGGGTATTTTTAAAGAAAACCAAAAGACCCGCTCTGAGACCCTGGCGCTTATTAAAGAATGAAAAACTTGCTTTTTTACATTTTTATTATATAATAAAGAAAAAGGACTGTTAACTTAAGCCTGCCTGCTGGCAGGGAGGGAGGAAGAAATGAAAAATGATAAAGCTTTTTTGACTACCTTTTTAATTTTAGTTATTATAACCACATTCAGTGTTTTCAGGTATGTCTCATACTTAAGGGAAGAAAATAAGATATTATCAAGTAATATCGATCAAATAGTAAAAAGAACCGCGGATCTTGAATCAGATAAGACAATGAAGAAAATAACTGCTTTAAAAGCAGAGAATTCAAGCCTAAGGAGAGAGATTGGAGATTTGAAAGCTGAATTAAGTCGAATCTCTAAAAAAGCCCCCAAGCCCTCCAAAACCGTTACTGGAAATAAAGGAGTTTTGATAAAGGGTAGTAAGCCCACCCGTTAAAACTGCAGCTCTATATCATCCTACATAAATAATCCCCAGCACCAGTTAAATCCACTGTTTCGCAATTTAATATTATGATATAATATTATCAATGAAGAGAAAGTCCATTCTTTTTATGCTTTTCTTTGCGGTGCTTGCTCTGGGAGTGGGACTACGCATAAATAACCTTGATAATATAACCAGAAGAAGCCCCGATGAAGAGATATACACCCAGGAAGCCAAAGCTATAGTGTTAGAGGGCGGGGAGGGCATAAAGTTATTGATACGAGAATACAATTTAAATAAAGAATTATGGATATACCCTCCCCCTATTAGGGTAGGCTACCTTTGGTTACTGGCTTCTGTTATGAAGATGACAAAGAGGACGGACGAAAAAGTCGGCGCCTATGTCTCCTGCACTTTTAGCATTATCTCGTTATTGCTTTTGATTGTAATGGGTTTAAGATTTTTTAATCCCTGGATCGCCTTGAGTGCGCTCTTATTTACGACTGTCTCGCCTATGGACCTTGCAATTGCAAGAAGGACGTGGCAGGATGCGATGCTTGGGTGCGTAGGATTATCGCTCATCTATTTCTGCTGCGAGCTCACACGCAATACCCATAAAATAATCTGGTATATCCTGTTCGTCATAGTTGGAAGCTATTGTATACTCATTAAAGAATCGGGCATATTTCTCTACGGATTATGTATGCTCTGGCTTTTATGGACTCTCTTTATTAAAGAAAAATCTTATTTAAAAGGATTTCTCTTAATGATAGTTAGCGCGGCAGGTGCTGGCATAAGCGTTCTTACGCTCGCACATGCTGCAGGAGGGATTACGCCGGTTATTGAAGTTCTAACTCATGTCAAAGAGGCAATGCCGACCAACATATACGCAGTCGAATATCAGTCAGGCCCCTGGTATCGTCTTTTACAGGGGTTTTGGATAATCAGCCCTGTGAATGCATTCTTATGTGTCCTGGGTATCGCAGGGGTGTTCCCCACTTCTTTACCAAATAATAAAAATCGAAATGCCATTTTTGGTATCATCTTTTTTATGCTGGCATTTATGACTATAACCATTGTCACCCCGTATTGCCAGAACTTACGATACGTAAGCGTCCTCTTTGTTCCTTTTTATCTGATGGCTGGATTAGGGCTCTGGCATATCGTTTCATTCGCAAAGGTTAAGACAGGAAATTACTTTTTTTATATCGCAATTGCTTTTATCATTGCAATTATTCTTGCGGCAGCAAGAGATTACCGGAATTTTAAAAAGATATTCCTCAGGACCGGCATACCGGATGTTTCGATGCGAATGGTCAGGGAATATTCGCGCTAAATTTTTGCTATAATATTATGCTAAAACAAGTAAAATGTAACCTATGCGGTTCGGAGAGATATTCAGTCGTCTATAAGACGTATGCAGGAGATATTTCAACGATAGAGATGGGTTCCTATACGATAACTGAAAATCGGCCGGATTTTCCCTTGCGGATAGTAAAATGCTCTAAATGCGGCCTTATATACGCTAACCCCAGACCATCGGTTATAACCCTGCGTGCCAATTATGCTGGCATGGTTGACCCTCTATATTTAGAAGAAGAACAGGGGCGTAGATTATCAACACAATCTATCCTTAACGAATTACACGGCTTTAAAAAGAGCGCAAGGTTACTTGACATAGGATGCTCTACTGGTTTTTTGCTCGATGAGGCGCGTAAGAAAGGTTGGGAAGTCTATGGAGTTGAACTCTCGCAGTGGGCAGTTGATTATGCGCGTAATAAATTGGGCATCGCCAATGTCTTTGGCTGGACTTTAAAAGAAGCAGCCTATCCTTCTAATTATTTTGATGCCGTAATCCTGAAAGACGCCATTGAACACCTCCCGGAGCCTAAAAGCACGTTGATAGAGATAAGAAGAATATTAAAATCCGACGGCGTAATCTGCATCAATACACCTGATATAAGCAGCCTCATAAGCAAGGTTTTGAGGGCACGCTGGTGGGGAATAAAACAGGCGCACCTTTATTATTTCACCCGCAAGTCACTTCATAATATGCTGGATGCGGCAGGATTCGCACCAATAAAAACTAAATCCCATGCCAGGACATTCTCTTTAAAATACTGGGGGAGCAAAATAAAAGATTATAATAGAATACTGTATAGAATATGCGGATTTTTAATTAACCACAGCATCATTAAAGATTGGCTTATAAAAATAAATTTAGGGGATCAGATTGAGGTCTATGCGCGAAAGATGCATAAGCTAGAATTCCTTGAAGAACTGGAGACGCCTGCCCATTCTGTTCAACAAAGCCGGATGCGGGTGGTTGCGGTTTTGCCTGCCTACAATGCAGCAGGCACGCTTAAGAAAACAGTGGCTGATATTCCTCAAGATGCAGTGCATGATATAATCTTGGTAGATGATGCCAGCCGCGATGGAACAGTCAGGATCGCCAGAAGTTTAGGGCTTAAGGTGTTTGTCCACGAAAAGAATAAAGGGTATGGCGCGAATCAAAAAACCTGTTACATAAAGGCACTCGAAGACGGTGCCGATATTATTGTGATGGTTCATCCCGATTATCAGTATGACCCTAAGGTAATACCTCAACTCATCGAACCTATCAAAGAAAAAAGGGCTGATGCGGTTTTCGGCTCGCGGATGATGAAGGGAGGGGCGCTTGAAGGGGGAATGCCCCGCTGGAAACACAATACGAATATCTTACTGACAGCGTTAGAAAACGTGGTTTTCGCAACATTTTTAACAGAATACCATTCCGGATTCAGGGCGTATTCTGCAAGACTTCTTGAGTCGATAAATTTTCAATTAAATAGCAACGGTTTCTTATTCGATACGGAGATAATCGCGCAGATTTTACTTCATAACTACAAGATTGAAGAGATACCCATCCGCACCCGTTATTTTGATGAAGCCTCAACGATTAAACTCTGGCCGGCCATACTCTATGGCCTGGGGATACTCAAGACCCTCTTGAAATACATACTTCACACCCGCACCTTTATAAAATTTAAACAGTTTGAGTAAATAAGTTATTGTTTATGATGTAATTAAAAAAAGGATAAATTTAATGGTTTTAAACTCAAGAAATATCTTGGTCTCTATTTTATTATTTTTGGTTTGTATATTCGCATACTATCACAGTCTTTCTTACGATTTTGTATTTGATGACATATCGCTGGTGGTAGACAACCCTTATATAAAGAATCCATCCTGCATAGGTAAAATCTTTCAAAAAGATTTGTGGGATTTCGCCTACGAGGCCGATAAGCCCAATTATTACAGACCGTTACAGGGTCTTAGTTTTATGCTGGATTATAGATTATGGAGATTGAATTCTTTCGGGTATCATCTTACCAGTGTTTTTATACATTTTTTAAATGCCTTACTGTTTTTTTTACTTATATATCTGATTTGGGAAAATTTCTTTATTTCAGTCATCAGCAGTATTTTATTCTGCATCCATCCCATAAATACCTCAGCGGTAACTTATATATCCGGCCGCGCAGATTTGCTTGCGTCATTTTTTATTCTATCCGCATTTTTGTGTACAATCTTATTCTTTAAGTATCGGATAAATAAGATACTATATTTCTGTCTCAGTGTTTTTTTATCTGTATTAGCCCTTCTATCCAAAGAAAACGCCCTGATTATACCTCTGGGGATTTTATTCCTCTCTTTTTTTGTTGAGGGAAAAAATAAAGATAAGATTAAGTTGTTTTTGGCTTCCATTTTGACTGTTGTTTTATACTTATATTTTAGGGTCAAAATTCTAAACATACCCATATCAAGGCCCGCCTTTTTGAGCATAAACTTTCCTTTAAAGACAGTAAATTTCCTCTATCTGATTGCCTCATATATAGTTTTATTAATAGCGCCTGTTAACCTATATCTATCGCATGTAGTATCACCTATAATTTCTATATCGGATATAAGATTCTGGGCTGCATTGTGTTTCTTTGCGGTTGTATTGAGCCTCTGCTATTTAAAACGGCGTAATAAGGCTTTAAATTTTAGTATATTGTGGTTTTTTATTTTTGCCTTGCCGATATTTTTTATTATGACCGGATTTAGCTATAAACTGAATATGGCCGAAAACTGGGTGTATCTGGCTTCGCTGGGATTCTATATGATTGTAGGCAATATGTTTTATTTTCTCAGGCGCTATCTCAAGGGCGCCGTTTATCTTTTTATCTCAACCGTTTTTCTGATTTACGCAGTTTTAACGGTAATTAATAATTATAATTTTAAAGACAGAATTACTTTAGCCAGACGGATTTTACGGTTTAATTACGAAAATAAAGAGGCCCATAAGGAATTGACGGATGCTTATTTAAAAGAGAAGGATTACGATAAGGCCCTTGAACACCTTAGTAAGGCGATAAGATTGGCGCCTCTTGACCCTGATTTATATTTATTGCAAGGCATATATTACGAAGATACGGGCAATATTGGAATGGCCATAGCCTCTTACGAAAGGTTATTGAAGATAATACCTAATTCATCGCGTGCAAACAATAATCTAGGGGAGATTTATTTTAACAAAGGCGATTTTAATAAAGCAGGGCTGTTCTTTAAGCGCGCTATAGAGTTTAGCCCTTTGCTATTTGAGCCTTACTTAAATATGGCAAAGTTATATACTAAAAATAATGAAATAAACCGTGCCGTATCTTTCTATAAACAGGCGATGGCGTTAAATCCGGATAATAGCGAGCCATTTGTCAATTTAGCAAAGATATATTTTAATAAAGGAGATTTTAAAAGCGCAGAAGATGTTTTGAATAAAGCATTGACCTCGGGGCATAGAGACGAAACGGTTTTGGTATTGTTAGGCATAGTAAATGGCGAGCTGGGTTTTAATACTAAAGCCGATTATTATTTTAAAGAGGTATTAAGGTTGGGCCCTAAATCAGAAGAAGCAATGCTCAATATCGGAGTATTCTATGCTAATCAAGGCCGACTTAATAAAGCAATAGAGATTTGGCAGGAAGCGCTCAATAAGAATCCCGATAACAAAATTATAAGAGAAAACATAGATAAAGCTAAGGAGTTGTTACGAAAAAGAAGATAAAAATATTAGTGAAAGTAACACCTCGCTGTAAGTATTTAAGATATGACTTTGGGGATTTTAAAGACGTTAAGTGATTGTAAAGAAAAAAGTTAGGAAATTCATGGTTCCAGCATCACATTGAAGGGGGGTGCGTGTAATGAGAGGGGCGCTTTTAACATTTGTATTTTCAATTATTTTTTTTCTTTTCCAGGGTTCTCTTTTATGTGACAGTAAAGAAGTTATTGACTATGCCAGTGAAGCATATGACTATTCAAGAGAAGCGTATCACGCTGATACACTAGAAGATGCAGAATATTACTCTAAAAAAGCTATGTCAGCAGCAGAAGATGCGATATCAGCAGCTTCCGAAATAGGAAATTCTGATGCAGAATATTATGCAACTGAAGCATACGACTATTCAAGAAAAGCGTATTACGCTGATACACTAGAAGATGCAGAATATTACTCTAAAAAAGCTATGTCAGCAGCAGAAGATGCTCAAATGGCAGCCGAAGATTTTGAAGAAGAGGAATATTAACAAAAGCATTTTTAATCATTGAGGGTTCCCCTCCAAATCCAGAAGATTACTATATAAATTTATCCTCAGCACTTCAAAGGTTAATCTACCCCACCCCATTATTGAAAAACAGTTCTCCTATTAGAATTTGTATATTCCTCAGTTCTAGAGCGAATATATCTTACGTTGAATATATTTTTCTTGCTTTTTTATCAAATTATTGTATAATATGAAAAGTTTAAGGTTAAATATTGTTATTTAAATATATCATATGAAGAACTTAATATATGGTCAAGGAAAATATGCTCGCTAAAAATATAAGAAGGGTTAGATTAAAAAAAGGATTATCGCAGGAAAAGGTAGCTCGATTAGCTGATATAGCGCTTAATACATTAACAAAAATTGAATCTGGGCTATCGCAAGAGCCAACCATTAGAACTATTGCCAAAATAGCCAATGCCTTGGGAGTTTCACTTGATGAATTGGTAAAAGGGAAAAATAAGAAATTAAATATTTTTTCCAAACCCAAATCTCGACTTTAGGTTTTAACAGGGATTTGGTTTTTTGTTTGCAAGGGGGAAGTTGAGCTCTTATTATCCAGTTAATTTAGACCTAAAAGGTAAAAAGTGTATAGTGGTGGGTGGGGGAAAGGTCGCCGAAAGAAAAGTCCGCTCTCTGCTTGCCTGCGGTGCTCTTGTTTTAGT
>Ga0315289_10001108_pt1 | contig 42171 bp, 32 predicted proteins | sample YL17G11_40_MG_FD_203452 | JGI IMG/M metagenome (GOLD analysis project Ga0315289, IMG submission 203452) | Sediment microbial communities from Yellowstone Lake, YNP, Wyoming, USA - YL17G11_40 | ecosystem: Environmental > Aquatic > Freshwater > Lake > Sediment | place: USA: Wyoming | collected... | reverse complement strand
CTCCGCTGCGCTCCGGCCTCCCTCCGTCCCGCCCCGCCAACCGCGGGAACAAAGCGCCGAACAACAACTCAAAAAGGGGACATTTTCTCGTGAGTTAAGAAGGGGACATTTTTAAAGAGTTTTGACAGCCTTGAGGAGAATCGGATTGTTCCGGACCAGCCGTTTTAATTTCGCTGCGAGCAAGCGAAACGCGGCGATGGCCGGCAGATTCACGCCGTCCTTCACCGTGACGAGCCCCGACAAGTCGGGGTTGATTTCAAAATCCTGCGTCGGGTCAATCTCCGCGACGTTCAGGTCTTCATAAACCGCCTCCGGCTTTACGTCGTCCTTGGGCCGCATCTTTGGCGCGACTTTCTCCCAACTCGCGCGCGTAACGACAACGCGGATGAGTTGTTCCCCCCCCCGCATTTGGTTTGTTCATTCAACTCGATTTCCGGTGTGACGCTCCGCCGGCCCGCAGTTTGAACCACACTTCGACTGGCACGATCCGCCCCAATTGATCCAGCAATGACCACGGACTCAGGCTCGGCGCCACGGCTTTGAGTTTCTGCTGCAAACACACCCACAGGCAATAACCCAGCAAGGCCGCCCTCACGTGCGTCTCCAGCGGCGCGCCCACCCAGTGCCAGATCGGTCGGATCGCCAACGGGCTCTTCAGCGCCCGGAACACCGCCTCCACTACGGTCAGTTGCACATACGTCCGCCAGAGAAAGACAAACTCGTCGGTCTATTGCAACAAGCCCAAAGCCGCGCCAAACAGAAATACGCCCCTCAAATCCGACCGCCCTCAAGGATTATGCCGTGGGCGACAAATTTTACAGCAGCCGTGCGTTGCTCGAACAAACCGCGGCCAACATCCTTGCAGACTGGCCAAGGACACCCCGCCCGGCGTTGACGCCGCCAAAGTCACTGAAATCCAGAAAGCGTTGGGCGATTACAAGGCCGTGCAAACCGACCAGACCAGGAGCCAGGCCGACGCCACCACGGACCGGGCGAACCTGGAAGCCGCCGTGAAAAACATCGTCGCCCGCCGCCGTGAAATCCAGTTCTGCGCCGACGCCCAATGGCCCGCCAGCAATCCGGCCAAGGCCGGCTCGCTAACCAACATCGTTGACAATGAAAACAACGTCATCGAGTACGCCTACAACGACCTTGGGCAAGTGGTGGCGATGGCCGACCCGGACATGGGCGTGTGGCAGTATCGGCGCGATTTTGCGGGCCGCTTGCGCGAACAGGTGGACGCCAAGAACCAACTGGTGCGCTTCAACTACGACGACCCGCTGGGCCGGCTTCGCAGCCGTCAGGTCTTTGACTACACCGGCGCATTCGTTTATGGCGTCACCAACTTCTACGATTCGAGTGACGACGCCAACTTCACGGTTTATGCCGGCCAGCTTTACAAGACTACGGACAGCGAAGGCTGGCAAAAGAACGGTTACGACGTGCGCGGACGCACGGTCAAGACGGCGCGTTACCTGAGCAAGAACGGGAACACTTACACCAACCAGTTTGCTTGTGACGACCAAGACCGCGTTGCCTCGACGGTTTATCCGAATGGCGGGCCGACGGTGACGAACATCTATGACACGGGCGGGAATCTGTCACAAGTCAAACAAGTTGGCGAGAGCAACACGGTGTTCTATGCCGCCACAGGCTTCAACGCGCTTGGGCAACTCCTCGGCATCAATTTCGGCAACGGCGTGGCCACGGCCAATAGTTACTTTGCCAACTCTCACCGGGTGCAGCGTGTGACGACTGCCAAGTCCGGCAGCACAAACATTCAAGACCTGACTTACTCTTACGACAAAGTTTCCAATCTTAAGAGCATTGCCGACGGCGTGTACATCACCAACGCCTCGGCGGCGCTGTCGAGCATTGTCTATGACGATCTGCATCGGCTGACTTCACTCACCCGCCCCGCCGTCAGTCAAACCACGACGTTCAGTTACAGTCCGATTGGGAACATCACCGTCAACGGCGAGGCGGGTGCGGGAACTTACGACTACAAACTGCGGATGCCGCACGCGGTCAAGAGCGCCAACGGCAAGAGCTACGCCTACGATGCCAATGGGAACATGATTGTGCGCGGCGCGCAGCAACTGAGTTATGACGCGGAGAACCGGCTCATCCAGGTCGGCGGGGCGAGTTACACGAGCCCCATCACCTTCGGCTACGATGGCAGCGGCGCGCGGTTGTGGAAACAAGGCGCAACCAATCTGCAAGTGTGGATTGACGGCAACTACGAGGAGAAGCAGGGCAAGGTGCTGTTTCACGTGTTGGCTGGCAGACGGCTGGTCTGCACGTTTGATGCGACGGGGACAAATGTCTTCGATTATTACCACCCCGACACGCTGCATTCCACAGCCATCCTGACCGATGCGAATGGGAATCGGCGTCAGCATTATGAATACACGGCCTTCGGGCAGGATCGGTTCACGGAGAGTTCGACGGCGTTCCCGCTCTCGCGTCGTTACACGAGTCAGGTGTTGGATGAGGACACGCGTCTCTACTACTACGGCGCACGTTACTACGACCCGCCGTTGGCGAGGTTCGTCCAACTGGACACAGTCATTTCTGATTTTGGAAACCCGCAAAGCCTGAATCGGTATTCGTATGCGCTGAATAATCCGCTTCGCTACACCGACCTAACTGGGCACGCGGCGGATGACGATAACGAGTTTAGTGTGCCACTGACACTTAGCGCTGCTCATGCGGCCTTGCGTCAATCAGCGGGTGGGGCATCGGCGCAACTCTGCAATAAAGCTGGTCCCGAGTTGCGCGGCGTAGCGGCGGTCGGCAAAGCGGCTGATCTCCCTCAACTCTCAACCTTCAACTCTCATCCAATTCGGCTACGACGCTGGCGGCGCGCGGCTGTGGAAGCAGAACGGCACGAACTGCCCAAAGCCCATGCCATCGCCGGGGAAGACGAGATGGCGATCATCCGCGACTTCGTCCGCGCCGGCTACGCCGACACGCGGAAATGACCTGCTGCTACCCACGCAACGGCTGGGCCTGCAACGTCAGACAGGTCTGCTCGGGTCGCGCAGGCGGTGCGGGTTGCCAATCGAAGGCGCGATCCACCACCCGCCGCATTTGCGCGAACCACCACTGCGCCCGGCTTGGCTGAGAAGCTTTGCGGACAACGTGCTGAAGCCCACGTGAGCCGTCGAACCCCAATTCTAACTGGTCTTGATTCGTCATGATGAACCTTTCGTTTTTGGCTCAATCGTAGGTGGTGGGGTCGGACAAAAGCCGTCCAAGGCGAAGAATTTTTTGGGAGTATGTAGCTAACGCAAATGGCCGGTAGCCGGGCGCGGCCCAGACGTACCGGCTCGTCCGCATCAAACAAGAAAGGGCGGCTCGATTGAGCCGCCCTTTGTCGTTAGCGATTGATTGTCTCAGGTTACTGCGGAGGCGCGGGCGGGGCTGGCTTCTTGCCACCGCTGCCGCCGCGATCCACAATCACGCGGGCGCTGAGATAGGCTGCGTAAAATTCCGCGTTCGACCGCTTGAACGTCGTCATCTGCCGGTCCAACTGGCGACGCAGGATGCTGCGCAAGCTCGCAATCATTCCCGGTATCACGTCCGTCTGTTTCTTCCGGTCAACCACGGCTTCGCGCGGCGCAGTCTTCGCGCCGTGAAGCCGAGTGTCGTTTGCGAGAAACTGAGTACCATCGCCGCCAAACCGAACGTCCTCCGCGCCCTGTCAAGTGTCGAGTTCGGCAAGCCGAGCGAAGAGCGAAGCTCGCGCAAGCGGGAGCGGCGTTCGGGGCGTGGTCAGCGCCGTCAGCGACAAAGTCAGCGCCGTCAGCGGCGAAGTCAGCGCTCTCCGCACGAAGGTCAGCGCTCTCCGCGCCGAAGCCAGCGCTCTCCGCGCCGAAGTCAGCACTCACCGCACGAAGGTCAGCGCCATTCCCGCCGAGGTCAGCGGCGTTCCCGGCGAGGTCAGCGGCGTTCCCGGCGAGGTCAGCGCCGTCTGCGAGGAAGTCAGCGCCTGATTCTCAGGCACTTACGGAGATTTAGGCGGCAGGGCGGCAAAGAACCGACAGGCGGTTCGCGAAGTCACCACCAACTTGTATTCACCGGACGACCGGCTAGAATGCTCGCGTGATCTACTTGGACCATAGTGCGACGACGGCGATTGCGCCGTAGGGACTGAGTGCGTGCCGTTCTTTGGCCTCAAGTCACCGCAAACTGCGCCGCCAACCCCACGATGCTCATGTTCTCCGCGATGGCATCGTGAGGAATGAGCAGATACTTCCACGGCTTGCCGGCATTCTTGGCCGAGTGTTCCGTCGCGTGCTGACACCAACGCACTGCTGAGTCCTTCTTTGCGACCACTTCGGGGTCTTCCATTTCCTTCCGCATCTTTGGTTCGAGCATGTAAATGGAATTCGGCGTCTCCACAACGAAGTCCGGCTGGTATTCGCGCTGGTCGGCAACCCACTTGTAGAAGATTTGAAATTGACCTCTTGTCGGCTTGAACCACTTTTCACTTTCGCGGTCGAGAATCACCGAGAGGACGCGCTCTGTATCTGATTGGAACTTTTCTTCACGATAGAGGCAGCGCTTGAAGCCGCCGAAAATCATTTGTCCAATTCGTGACTTGTCGCTGACTGGCTTTCGGAAATCGTAAATGGGTTCATCGGCCACCTTGATGAAGGCTCTGTCTTTAAGCGCGGTGAAGCCCTTGCTCACGACGACATCGTGGCCTGTTACTTTTTCCCAGTGGTGCTCTTGCATCTGCGCATGGATGAGTCCCGCAAGCTGCCGATGGTAATACTGGAGCACATTCGCCAATTCGCCAGCGTCCTTGAGGTAGGAGTTCAAGTGCGCGACCATTTGACCCGCCAGGTCGTAAAGCAAGTCGGCGTGGTTGTCGTAAGACACGTCGTCGAAATCAACGAGCGCCCGCACCAGATAATCTTCCATCCGCAACTCCGTCTGGCCGCTGCCTGCCGAAGCCAGCGTTTCCTGCCGATGGTCAACGAGGTATTGAATCAAGATGTCCCGCTCCACCGGCTGATAATTGATGTTGATCGTGGAGAGCTTGAACGCATTGAACCCGCTCGTCACTTCGCCCTTCGGCACAACGAGGATCCGGGGAATGTCAATGGTCTGCTGCACGACCGCGGAAGTCGTCTTCGCGACCACCGCCGCCACGTCCGGCTTCTCCGCAACGCCCTCAAGTTCCTGCTGCGTCGGCGCCAAAGCCGCCTCCACCGCCGTCACAATCTTTTTCTGCACGTCATCTCTCAAAAGCAGATTGGAACTCGGCAGATGCTCATACTGCTGAAGCACCTGGTAAGTGACTTGCGCGACCCTCTGTTCAGCTTCGGTCGCGAAGATCGGTTTCGACGTGGTTGCGGCCGATTGCGTGAGCGCCGGTGAACTCGACTCGAACGACTGACCGCCAAGCTGCGCCAGCACGCCCGCGCTGGAAACCACGGTTGCAATCTTTTGCAAATCCGTGCGCGGATCAAGAATCAACTTCTTCAAACGAATCGCCGAATCCGGCTTGTTCGCTTCGTCAATGATCTCTTGAAACCTGTCATGCGCGACGATGTTCAACGTGTCCACGGCATCAACGCCCGTTCGCTTGCCATACGGCAAACGCAGGCCGCGTCCGATGGACTGCTCGATCAGGATGCGTGCATTGGCCGCCCGCAACGGAACAATCGTGTAGAGGTTCGTCACGTCCCAGCCTTCCTTGAGCATGTTGACGTGAATGACGATTTCCGTCGGCTCTTCGGTGTGTTCCACTTTGAGCAACCGCTCAATCATCTCCTCTTCCTCCGCACCCGTCTTGCTGGAGTCCACTTGGATGACCTTTTCCTTGTAACGTCCTTCAAAGAAACCGTCGGACTTGATGAGCTTGAGCAACTCGCCCGCGTGCGTGGTGTCGCGAGCAATGACGAGCACGAACGGTTTCACGATTTGCTGGCTGGTTTGCCGCGCGTAGGTTTCCAGATGAACCTTCACGTTCTCATGCAACCGGATGCCGTCCTCCAGTTTGATCTTCTCAATCTCGGCGGCGGAAAACCGGTTCGGGTCAAAGTTCTTTTGCGTCGCCACGGCCGGTTCTTTGACAAAACCGTCCTCCATCGCCTTCGCTAGTGGGTAATCGTAAATGACATTCTTGAACGCCACCGCTCCTTTGGCGGTTTCAACGAACGGCGTTGCCGTCAATTCCAGGCCCAACACCGGTTTCAATTCGTTGATCGCCCGCACGCCCGAGGACGCCCGGTAGCGATGCGACTCGTCCATGATGAGGACCAAGTCCGGCAGACCAGCCAGATACGCGAAGTAACTTTCCCCGATGTATTCTGAAAGCCGCTTGATGAGCGGGGGCTTCCCGCCGCGCACTTCTGAATTGATCTTGGAGATGTTGAAGATGTTGATGTGAACCACTTGCTCGAAGCCGGGCAACACGTCCCGCTTGATGCCACCGCCCTGCTCGTAATTGTCGCCCGTGATGATGACCGGCGGTTCGTTGGCGAACTCCGCGACGCCCTTGAACACATACTTCGGCGTGTTCGGCGTGAAGTCGGCGATCAGCTTGTTGTAAATCGTCAGGTTGGGAGCCATGACGAAGTAGTTGTTCATCCCGTGCGCCAGGTGCAGGTAACTGATAAACGCGCCCATCAACCGCGTCTTGCCCACGCCCGTCGCCAACGCGAAGCAGAGCGACGGAAACTCGCGCTCGAAGTCCGTGACGGTTGGAAACTCGCTGCGAATGATCTCCAACGCTGCTGCCAAGTCCGCCGCCTTGTGCGGCGGGACGATCTCCGTGATGCGGTCGAGAATCTCCAGCGAATGACGCTGCGGTGGGCGCAGGCTTAGGCGACCGGCGATGGCGTTGACGTGGCGGTTCATGGCTTCAGGTGGAGTGAACGCGGGGAGAAAGAAAACCCGCCACATTTGAGCTTGGCTTGCGCCAGAGGCTTGGCAGGTATGCTGGGCATACAGAACCGCAACCGTTGGGTTTTGGCAAGTTTCATTTTGCCAGTCCTGTCCACCGTCATTTGCGGTCTAACCAGCGCCATCCTGAAAACCGCGAATGAACGCCAATGGACGCTAATTCTTTCGCCTGTGCCGCCGCCGAAACCTGTTTGGTATTCCGCGTTCATATGTGCCCATTAGGGTTTGCTCAAAACGATCCGCTCCCATTCCAGCTTCGCCCGCTTGAAATTCAAGATCACCCCGACCTTGTGCCCGGTGATTCTCAAATAATTCAACATTTGCCCCCGTTCGTGGTCCGTGATGGCGTCAATGACCTTCGCGTCCACCACCACCGCGCCGAACGCGATCAGGTCCGGCACGTACTCGCCCACGATCACCTGCTTGTAAACCACGTCATACCTCAGCTGCTGCACAAACGGTATCTTCCTCAGCCCAAACTCGACCACCATGGCGTTCTCGTAAGGCTTCTCATGAAGCCCATGTCCCAGCCCGTTCAACACCTCCAGCGCGCAGCCCACGATCTGATACACCTCGTCTTTGAAAAGAAGATCACAACCGCCAATGGACGCGAATGAACGCGAATCCGGCGTGGCCGACCTGTCAGCCTGGGGTGCTTGTTGTTTGAACATCTCGGGTGGAAAATCATCCTTGTTCATTGTTGTCTCATTATGGTTGAGGGTTAAACATTTCTTGATTGGCGTTCATTCGCGTTCATTCGCGGTTAAATAGCGCGGTTAAATCAATTCCTGCTGCCCCGGCTTCGGCGGCGCTTTGGGCAGGTTCTCCACCTGCAACGAGTAATCATCATGCCCCCACTCGCACCGCGAGAGGACAGCCTTGGGAATCTTCTTCACCGTCAGGTTCGCGTAGCCCTCCTTGCGACCGCGAAAGGCGGAGCAGACCACCAACAGGCTGCGCTCCGCGCCGACCTCATCACTCAACGCTTGAAGCTGTTCGTGATTCAGGTTGGCCGTGGTGACGCAGAGAAAATCCCGCTCCGTGGAATGGCCGTGCTGCCAATACACCGTGTCGCTCGGCGAGTATGTAAAACCCTCGAGCTTGCACACCGCCTCGGCCAGCATGGCGGCGTTGAATTCCTTGCTGATGACCCAATTGCCCCACTTGTCCTTTTCCAGCAGCGACGGCGCGAGCCGGTAATACCGGAAACCGCCGCCGCCCTTCCAGCCCACCGCCTCCGTGATGCCGCCGGGGTCCGCGCCATCAATCACCTTCTTGAGCCGGGGAATGATGTGCGTGTGACAATGCTCGCCCAACTCCACCATGATCCAGCGCCGGCCCATCTTGTGCGCCACCGCGCCGGTCGTGCCCGAACCGGCGAATGAGTCCAGCACCAGGTCCCTGGGCTTGGTGGCAATGTGCAATACAACTGAAAGGAGTTTTTCCGGCTTAGGGGTGCTGAAAGGCTCACCCGGATTCAGTGCCATCGCTTCCTTTTTTGCGTCTTGGTTGTGGCCGGCAAGCGTGTGCTTCCAGAGCGACATCGGCATCATGCCCTGGTTGATTTCGGAGATGAAGTTCTTAAGCGCAGGGACAGAATTCTTTCCCGTTGCACCCCACCAGATACGCTTCTCCTTTTCGTTCTTTTCATGCACCTCTTTCGACATTGCCCAAACGCGTGTCTTCTTTGGCCAGATTTCTTCGCCCGTGTTTGGCTGTTTAATCGGGTAATAGAGATTTGGACGCTCCTCCGACGAATACCGGCAAGTGTAGTCCATCGCTTTCCACGGGCCGCGAGGGTCATGATCCGGATTCTTGTAGCGCCCTTCTTGATCTTCTGTAAGTGGCAGGAGGTTTCTGCTGAACGCTGGACTCTTGCGGTAACAAAGAATGTGGTCGTGGATATATCCGAAGTCCTTCGTGTCAGGGGGTGGCGAGTAACGTTTTTCCCAGGCTATGTCGCAGAGGAAGTTGGACCTGCCGAAGATTTCGTCACACATTACGCGACAGTAGTGGGCCTCGTTATCATCGAGGTTAATCCATATTGATCCGTCTTCTGCCAAAAGACTTCTCAAAACAGCGATCCTGTCACGCATCATCGAAAGCCAAATTGAATGCTCCAACCCATCGTCATAATGGGCGAACGCGCTGCCGGTGTTGTAAGGAGGGTCAATGTAGATGCACTTGATCTTGCCGGCGAACTCCTGTTCGAGCGCTTTGAGGGCGAGCAGATTGTCGCCAAAGATGAGGCGGTTATCGAACCGGTCGTGATCCGTCACCCGGTGCGCCGCGTGATACGACTTCTCCGGGTCTTCCAGCAAAATGCGCGGCTCCAGCCGGGGCCGGTTCTCCTTCCCGATCCACGTCAGTTCCAGTTTTTGCTTTCTGCCGTTCATCGTTTTTTGCGAGCTCCAGCCGTGACGGCGGCGGGCACCTTTGCCTGGATTTGTTCCAGCAGCTTGCGACCGGCCGGAGTCAGGCCGTATTTCTGGAGGCGGCTGCGCGGTTTGCCGGGGATGGTCATTTCAACCACCCGGGCCTGCAAGAGCGGCTTGAGGTAATTGGCCTGGAAAGTCTTCCAGTGGCGCAGCTCCAGCAGATGCATGATTTCCCTTGCCGAGCGCGGAGTCTGGCAGAACTCAACGACTTGTGCGGTGACTTGTGCGGTGACTTGTGCGGTGACTTGTGCGGTGACTTGTGCGGTGACTTGTGCGGTGACTTCCGGGGTGACTTCCGGGGTGGCTTGCCCCGCGACTTGTTCGGTCGCCAGCTTCGCCCGAAAAGTTACGATCACAAATCCCTGCCGCTCTTCAAAGGTTGGGGGTGCGATGCCGTAGTCCTCACATTCGGCAATCACCCGGTTGGTGCCGCGGCCCCAGATTTCCACCGCGCCGGTGCGGTGAAAGGCTTCCGCAATCAAGGGATTTCGCAATTCGGAAAGATGCGGGCCGGAAAGCTGTTCCACCGTCACGCCAGCGGGCAGGCGGCCATAACTGCGAATTTCAATCCGGTCGTCGAAGACCACGATGGCCACGTGGCCGCCGGCATACGCGTAATCGCGGTGCATCACGGCGTTGAGCAGGATTTCCCGCAAGGCGTCCGGAGGCACCGGGAAACGGTCCTCGCGGAATATTTTTCCTTCCGGGAACCGCGCGCCCAGGGGCATGGTCCGTTCCAGAAACGCCATGCCCTCGCGAACCATGGCAAAGGCGTGGAGGTGTTCCTGCCGGTTGTCCACGATCTCGCCGGTGATTTCCGTGCCCCGAAAGCGCCCCAGCTTGAGCTGACATTGCGGGTAGCCCGACAAGAAACTCGTGCCGTAGAGAACCTGCGCCGCTTGCGTCAGGATGCCATTCCGGCGGAGGCCCAGCCGGTCGAGGATGTCGCCGAGGTTGCGGCTGGTGTCGGCGGAGATGCGCCGCTGTTGCACGGCCAGGTCGCGCGTGCGAAGAATTTCCTCGCGATCCAGTTCCTTCAGCTTCACGCCTTCCGCCGGCTGGTTCTCCCACCGTCGGCGGGCGTGACCCCGATCCAGGAGCAATTGCTCGTAGGTTTCCTGGGGCATCTTGCGGGTGGTGCTGCCGACGCGTTCATACGGGCGGCTGTCGTAATTGAACGGCGCCGATTCCGAAGGGCCGGCCACCCGGAGCATCAGCACCGCGCGTCCGTGGCCGACGGCCAGCCGTTCCACCGGCAGGTTGACCGGCGGCTCGAACTTGTCCAACGCCTGCGCGATATCGCGAAGGGTTTGATCGGTGACTTGCTGGCCTTCCGCCGTGCCGTCCGGTCGGATGCCGAACAACACCATCCCGCCGGACCCGTTCAAGAAGGCGCACAGGGTCTGCAACCCCTCTTTGAGTTCGCCAGTGGAGCGCTTGAACTCCAGCGCCCGGCCTTCGCCCGGTTTGAGGACGGCGGCCAATTCTTTGAGGTTGCGTGGGGTCTTCGCGATCATGCCAGCCTCCACCGTACGGTAAACAACTCCCGCAGGGAAGTTCGCGGTTGCAACTTGCCCTGGATTCCGGCAATCAATTCTTCCCGCTGCTGGTCCACCTTATCCTGCGCGTCGAAAAGCGAACGGCGTCTTTCATTGCGTTGAGCTTCCAACGCCTTGATCTGTTTCTGCCCGGCGATTTTCTCCTCCAACGTCAGCGCGACGAGCGCAGCGCGCCGGGCTTCCTTGATCTGGCGGTCGAGTTCCTTGAGTTCCCGCTCCAGACCAAGTTTCAAATCATCCGCCCAGCCTTCCAACTTGTCCGTCTCGGCCTCGAAGAAGCGCGCGTTGCGTTCGGAAATGTTGCGCTGGGCCTCGGCCTTGCGTTTCTCAACCAACGTATTGAGTTGATCCGTTGGTGGCGGACGGTCGGGCGGGCCAACCACCTTGCCGGGAAGCGAGAGCATCCGGGCTGCGGTTTCCTCATCCAGCACCGCGCCGGTGTCGGTCGTTGCGGCAAGAAAAAGATAATCCTCCTGCTGGTCAAGTGATTCGACACTGAAGAGCGAAACCGTCAGCCATCCCGAATGTTCGCGCCAATCTTCCAACGTGGAGATGATGCCTTCGTGTTCCTCGTAGGAAAACCGGACTTCGGCAGGCGCAAGTTCGCGGCTCTTGGCCTGCGCAACAATCGCCTCCGCCAGTGGATGCGCAAGGCGGTAAAGATGCGCTTCACCGGAGCGCCGCGGCAGTTCGTAGAGGCCGAGGGGAATTTTAACCGCAGAGAACGCAGAGGAACGCAAAAATTTCGGCACGGCCCGAAGCACAAATGAGGAATCGTCGCGGAACTCGGCGTGGCCGTTCAACTCGTGGCGGGTCAGTTGCATGAGCAATCGCTCATAACGATTGAGGAAAGCCTTGGAAGTCTCATCGCTGACCTTGAGCTTCTCCCGGACTTCGTCGTCGAAGTTTTCCAATAGCTTGCGGCGCGTCTGCGTCATCGCATCGTTGATCTCCAAACTCAATTCAAGCTGGAGTTGATCGAAGGCGACTTTGATTTCCTCGTGCTTGCGGCAGCGCTGGTAAATGTCGTTGATGCGCTTCTCGAAATCCACGCCGCTTTCAATCGCGCCCAGCACTTCATCGCTCGCGCCAAAGACGCCCTCGAACAACTGGAATTTCTCGGACAGCAGTTCATACACGCGCTGGTCGGCGGCGTTCTTGCGATTCAGGAAGTTCACCACCACGACGTCATGCTTCTGTCCGTAGCGATGGCAGCGGCCAATTCGTTGCTCGATGCGCTGCGGATTCCACGGCAGATCGTAATTCACCACGAGCGAACAGAACTGGAGATTGATGCCCTCTGCGCCCGGCTTGGCTGACGCGGCTGGCGAATGACGGGCTGAAGCTTGCGTGAGCCGTTGAACCCCAATTCTAACTGGTCTTGATTCGTCATAATTGACCTTTCGTTTTTGGCTCAATCTTAGAAGGAGGGGTTGGACAAAAACTGTCCATGGTCGGGAAAAATTTTCAGGCGCGGATTTTGATGTCGGGGCGTGTTCAAAGGTTGTATGCTTATGATCGGCTGGCGGCGAATCCGCCGGCTGCCGGCGGTGTTTAAGCTGGAAGCCCGGGCAGATATGCGTCGTGGCTCAGGGCTGCCAATTAGCCGGGACAAAATGAGCTGAACAGCCGGAAGACGGCTTTATCGTCCAATCAGAGAGACACATGAAAAGGTTTGCATGGCGGGCACCAGTATGTGGATTGTTGGCGATCCTCACCCTGGCGCTTGTGAGTTGCACCACGCGCCATTACCGCAAATCGGCGGACCGCGAGGTTTATGGCGTCATTCGGGAAAAATCACCCCGAGTGCGGAACATGGACCCGCGTTTCACCATTGAGCAAACGAACGCGATTTTTCTCACCGGCCTGCCAATCACAACCAACGTTCAGGAATTTCTCGGCAAAGACGGTGAACGCGAACGCGGCGCGCATGTCCTGAATCTGGAAGGCGCATTGGCGATGGCAGTAGCCCACAGCCGGAGTTACCAGTCGCGAAAGGAACAACTTTATCTCTCCGGCCTGTCCCTGACGATGGCGCGGCACCAACTCGCGCCGCTTTTCTCAGCCGATGGAAGCGCAAATTATTCCGTGCAGACCGAACAGGCCGTGACCGTTGGCATTGATGAAATCACCGGCCAGCCGAAAATCATCGTCAGCGACAACCTGGTCGAGCAGCACCGCGTCAGCGGTTCGGGATCAATCAACGCGAGCTGGCTGATCCGGGACGTGGGTCGCATCTCCACTGCGTTTACCGCCGACTTCCTGCGGTTTATAACCGGCGACCCGCGTGTCACCTCATCGTCGCAGTTGAGCGCCACATTCCTGCGTCCGCTGCTACGGGATGCTGGATTCAAGCAACAGAATGAGGCGCTGACCCAGGCTGAGCGCCAGCTTCTTTACGATCTGCGGGACTTCACCCAGTTTCGAAAGGATTTCAGTGTGCAAATCGCCACCGCTTATTACGGAGTACTGGGCGGCCGCGACACCATCCGCAACAGTTTTTTCAATCTCCAGAGCTCGCAGAAAAACGCCGAACGCACCCGCGCCCTTGCTGCAGAAGGCCGCATCACAACCGCCGACCTCGGCCGGCTTGAACAGCAGGAACTATCCGCAGAAAGCACGTGGATCAATGCAATCCGCAATTACAAGCAGGCGTTGGACAACTTCAAACTCCAGCTTGGACTCGGCGCAGAGGCCGACATCGTGCTGGACGACGTGGAACTTGAACGCCTGCAAATCCGCCACCCCGACCTTGCCGTGGATGATTCGATACGCGTGGCATTGGCGGGGCGGCTGGATTACCTGAACACGAAAGAGAAGCTTGAAGATGCCGAGCGACAGGTAAAGCTGACCGCGAATCTCCTGAAGCCCGGCCTCAACCTGACCGGTTCCGTGAACTTCAAGAGCAACCCCGACGCCAGCGACCATTTCACGTTGCCCGAATTGAGCCGCTATCAATGGAACGCGAGTTTGGACTTTGATCCCGGTCTGGACCGCAAGGCTGAACGCAACAATTATCGTTCTGCACTTATTGCCCGCGGCAGGTCCGCCCGTGCCGTCGAGCAGCAGGAAGACCAGATCAAACTACAGGTTCGCGAGAGCTGGCGCACGCTCGACCAGGCAAAACGCAATTACGAGATAAGCGACATTGGAGTCAAAATCGCGGAGCGCCGCGTTGAGGAGCAAGAACTTCTGGCGGAGGTCGGTCGCGCCAAGGCCCAGGACCAGGTGGACGCACAAAACGCGCTGATTGATTCGAAGAACCAGCGGACACAGGCGCTCGTTACACACACCATTGCCCGGCTCCAGTTCTGGAACAACATGGGCATCCTTTACATCAAGGACAACGGCCAGTGGGAGGAAATCCAAGATGAAAAAACCAAGTGACATCATTGCATTTATACGGCAGCAACCGCGCTGGCGACTCGCGGTGGCTTCGTTCATCGTTGTTGTCGGAGGCTTTCTGTTGTTGAAAGGCGGCGGCAGATCGGCCGGCAGCATGCCGACGTTTGCCGCCCGGCGCGGGCCACTGGACATCACCGTGCTGGAAGGCGGCAGCCTGCAGGCGCTCGAATCGCAGGAGATTAAATGCGAGGTGCGCGTCGGCTATCAGGGCGAGAAAATTCTGAAGATTGTCGAGGAAGGCTCCCTCGTCACCGACGAGGATGTGAAGAATGGCAAGGTGCTGTGCGAACTCGATTCTTCAGACCTGCAGAAGCAAATCGTTCAGCAGGAAATCCAGTACCAGTCGACCGCTGCCAGCCTCACTGACGCGCAGCAAAATTACGAAATCCAATTGGGCCAGAACCAAAGCGACATCAAGGCTGCTGAACAGAAGGCGCGTTTTGCGCGGATGGACTTCGACAAGTTTCTCGGAGATTCGGTCACCGTTCAGATCGTCAAGGAGACTGGGATGGACGCTTTCCTTGCCGCGGTCAGCACCAACAACGTCGAACTGACCGCCCAGGCTGAAAAGGTTTCCGGTGAAAAGCCGCCAGCAGCAGCCGGCTCGCCGCCGATGGCAGCCGCGAACGCGAACGCTCAAACATTCGTCGTTCAGACGGCGAACCCCGCCGCTCTTCAACCCGCGGCCAAGGTGGTGCCCGATGCGGAACCCGACGACACGGCCGCTCCGGCCTTGGAGATGCCGCGCATTTCCGTTGATTTCTCGAAGTATGCGAACATAGATGCGCTTGGAGACGGCGAGGCGAAGCAGAAGTTGCGCAAGCTCGACGACGATTTGCAGGTGGCTCAAAAGGAACTCGGCCAGGCCACCACCGCGCTCGCAGGCACCAAACGTCTTTTTGAGAAAGGGTTCGTCCCCAAGACGGAGATCACGCGCGACGAAATTTCTTACGAAAGCGCCGTCTTGAAAGTAAAGAGCACCGAGACGGCCCGCGCGTTGTATATGAAATACGAGTTCCCGAAATCGGCGGAGGAGGCCTTGTCCAAATACACCGAAGCCGTTCGCGAACTCGACAAGGCCCGGCGCGTCGCCATCTCCAAACTGGCCCAAGCCAGGGCCAGATTGAATTCCGCCAAGGGCCAATACGAAGTGCAGCTTCGCCAGCGCAAGGACCTGCAGGAACAGCTTGAGAAATGCACACTGCGCGCAAAGAAGAGCGGCCTGGTCGTCTATGGCGGCGGTCGTGACGACTATTATTATGGCAACCAGGAACCCATTCGCGAGGGAGCCACCGTCCGCGAGCGCCAGTCCATCATCACGATCCCGGACATGACGAAGATGTCCGTAAACGTGAAAATCCACGAGAGCTACATCAAGAAGATCAAGAAAGGACAAAAAGCGCGCATCACCGTGGACGCGTTTCCCGATCAGCCACTCACCGGCGAAATCACCAAGGTGGGCGTCCTTCCCGATTCGCAGAACCGCTGGATGAATCCCGACCTCAAAGTTTATCTCACCACGATCACCATTGACGGCACCCACGACTGGGTCAAACCCGGCATGAGCGCCAAGGCCGAAATCCTTGTCAGCCGCCTGAGTGATGTTGTTTATGTCCCGGTGCAGGCGGTCACGCCCGTTGACGACAGGCAATACTGCTACGTGATGGGCGGCTTCGGTCCCGTCCGGCGGGAAGTCCGGGTTGGCGAGTTCAACGACGAATTCATCGAGGTGAAAAAGGGGGTGAGAGAAGGTGATCTTGTTTTGTTACGTCCTCCGGACGGCGCCGGAAAAGAAAACGCGCCCAAGGAACGCGAGCCTCAGGAAACCGAACCCAAACAGCCGCCCGCCGTCGCCGCCGAGCCTGCGAAGGCAGGAAAAACATAAAGCCACCGACCATGCCTTCGCCCATCGTCCATTTCGAAAACGTCTGCAAGACCTACCAGATGGGTCTGATAATGGTGGAGGCGTTGCGCGGTGTCACTTTCAGCATCGAGCCCGGTGAATACATCAGCATCATGGGTCCGTCCGGCTGCGGCAAATCCACCATGCTGAACGTGCTCGGCTGCCTCGACCGGACCACGTCGGGCCAATACTTCCTTGGAGGCCAGAACGTTTCACAGATGAGCGACGATGATCTTTCCATGGTGCGCGGCGCGCAGCTCGGTTTCGTCTTCCAATCCTACAACCTCATCCAACAACTAACACTCGTGGAGAATATCGAGATCCCACTCTACTATCAGGATCGCACCGAGGAAGAGAGCCGCGAGATGGCCCGCGAACTGGCCGCGCGCGTCGGCTTGGAAGACCGGCTGGCGCACAAACCGTTCGAGCTTTCCGGAGGGCAGCAGCAACGCGTTGCCATCGCCCGCGCCCTCGTCAACGACCCGCTTGTCCTCCTTGCCGACGAACCCACCGGCAATCTTGATTCCGCCTCCGGCACGGAAATACTGAAACTGTTCGATGAACTCAACGAGCAGGGCAAGACGCTGATTCTCGTGACTCATGACTCGAACGTGGCCAGGCACGCGCGGCGCGCCATCCGGCTGCGCGACGGCCAGATTGAAAGCGATGTCCGGCAATAGATTCAACAAGCTGCCCGGTGGCGCGTTGGGCGGCCATACGCTCATGCGCCTCAGGCGTGCCGTGCGGCTCGGACTAAAAAGCCTTTGGTTGCACCGGCTGCGCTCTTTGCTGACCGTGCTCGGCATCGTGTTCGGTGTGTGTTCGGTCATCGCCATGCTGGCCATCGGTGAGGGCGCGAGCTTTGAGGCGCAGGAACAAATCAAAAGCCTGGGCAGCCAGAACATCATCCTGCGCAGCGTCAAGCCACCGGAGGAACAGAAAGTTTCCGACAAAGCCAGTCAGAGCTATGTGCTCGCCTACGGCATAAGATACAAGGACGCAAGCCGCATTCGCGCAACAATCCCCGGAGTGACCGTTGTATTGCCGGCGCGGGTAATCCGCGATTATGTCTGGAATATCAGTCGTCGCGTGGATTGCGAGGTGTGCGGCACCGTGCCGTGGTATCCGGAAATGCGGAACCAGCAGGTCGCACTAGGACGTTTTTTCACCGATATCGACATGGACGCTCAAGCAGGCGTGTGCGTGCTTGGCGCCGAGATGGTGCCGGCGTTGTTCCCGCTTGAATCTCCGCTCGGCAAGCATGTGCGCGTCGGTGGAGACTATTACCAAGTCATCGGGATCATGGAAGCCCGCGGCCGCGCGGCCAAAACAGGCGATGCGCAGGAACAAGGCAAGCCAGTGGCACATCACATGTTCATTCCGTTGGAAACCGCCCGGATGCGCTACGGCGATGTCTTGATGCGCCGGCGCAGCGGAAGTTTCGAGGCGGAGCGGGTCGAACTTCACGAGCTGACCGTCAAGGTGGACAAGCTTGAACGCGTGAACGCCGTGGCCGACGCCATAAAAACACTGATGGAGCGGAACCACAAAAAGAAGGACTACGAAATCACCGTGCCGCTCGAATTGCTCAAGCGCGCCGAACGCACCAAACAGGTGTTCAACATCGTACTCGGCTCCATTGCCGCCATCTCGCTGCTCGTCGGCGGCATCGGCATCATGAACATCATGCTGGCCAGCGTGACCGAGCGGACGCGGGAAATCGGCATCCGCCGCGCTCTGGGCGCGCGCCGACGCGACATCATCACCCAATTTCTGGTCGAAACCGTGCTCCTTTCCGGCGTGGGAGGAATCATCGGCGTGCTGCTGGGTGTCATAATTCCGTTCGTTGTCAGCCACACCGCTGGAATGAAAACCATAATCACCTTCTGGTCTCCTCTCCTTGCCTTCACAATTTCCGCGCTGGTGGGTGTTATTTTTGGCATCTACCCCGCCATGCGAGCTGCCGAGATGGATCCAGTGGAAGCCCTGCGGCACGAATGATGGAAAACCACACCGCTGCCGGATATGCTTATCTGACCGCCGAATCTGTTATCACCAGATCGCCGTTCACGGCGTCGAGCGTGGCGCGGACGCCGACTGGCAGCGTGGCGTTGTCGGGCGCATGGCCGAACGGCAGGCCGGTCACGACGGGCACCTTGAGCAAGCGCAGTCTCTCCTTAAGAACGTCGTCGAGCGTCTGACAATATTCCTTCGTCTTTCCGGCCTTGGGGTCTTTGCAGTTCCTGTTGATTCCGACGGCGATGCCTGCGACCTGTTGAAGTAACCCGGCGTTCAACAGGTGCGTGAGCATCCGGTCGAACCGGTAGGGCGCTTCGTCCACGTCCTCGAAAAAAAGAATCCTGCCGTTGAAAGCCGGCTGGTAAGGCGTCCCGATCATCGTACAAAGAACCGACAGATTTCCGCCGACCAGTTCGCCCGTAGCCGCGCCGCCGCGCAGAATCGAGACGGTGCGCCTTGTGTAGCCTTGGCAGATGCTTCCCGCAGCCGACGGCTCCATGACGGTTCGCAAGAAGCTTTGGAGAGTGAAATGAGGGAAATCATCCTTGGCGAAGCCTGAGTTCAGCATCGGGCCGTGGAACGAGACAAGCCGGGCTTGCGTCAGCAGGGCGCAATGCAGCGCGGTGATGTCGCTGTGGCCGACGAGGATTTTCGGGTTGCGGGCGATGGCGCGGAAATCGAGCCGTTGCAGCAGCCTGGCGGTGCCGTAGCCGCCGCGGACGCAAAAGATCGCCTTCACCCGCCGGTCGAGGAACATCCGCATGAGGTCGCCGGCCCGCTCGCGGTCCGTTCCGGCCATGAAACCAAGCCGTTTGCGGGCGTTGGGCGCGAGTTTTGGCTTGAAACCCAGCTTCTCCAAGGCGGCGACCGCGCAGTCAATCGTCTTTGGGTCTGGCGGCGCGCTGGCGGGCGCGACGATTCCCACCGTGTCTCCGTATCGAAGGCGCTCGGGTTTTTGAAGCATTTCAGGCTGGGATTAAGAAGGCCGGAATGAAGTGACCGATGCCTGTCGCGCCTGGAGCGACTACTGTTCCCGCAACGATACCAGTTCCACCTCGGTCTGCTTGTAGGCCTCCTGCAATTCCTGCAACAGCGCGCCGGTGCCGTCCAGATTCCCGCTGCGGCCCTTCTCTTCCAGCCGCTGGCAGATTTCAACCACTTTCTTTGTGCCGAGGTTCAGCCCCATGCTCTTGAGCGCGTGCGCGTGGAACGCCAGTTTTGCCGGGTCAATACTGAACTGATTGATTTGCGCAATCCGCTTGGGCGCGCCTTCGAGGAAAAGGTCAATCAGTTCGCGCAGCATCGAAACGCCATCCGCAGGCGACATGTCGCGCAGGTCGTCGAGGACCGTTTGGTCAATCAACTCTGCGGACTTGGCCGGTTGCGGCCGCGGGAGAAACGTTGTGGCCGTCTGATTGGAGCGCGTGGGGCCCCAGCGTTCGAGCGCGGCCTGCAATTCGCCAACGCGCACCGGCTTGGAAATGTAATCATCCATGCCGGCCTGAAGGCATTTCTCGCGGTCGCCCATGAGCGCGGCCCCGGTCATGGCGATGATCCGCGGGCGTCTCGACTCCGGCCAGCGGTCGCAGATTTGGCGGGCGGCTTCCAGCCCGTCCATTTCCGGCATTTGAACATCCAGAAAGACGAGGTCGTAAGCCTTTTGCTCGACGGCCTTGATGACCTCCAAACCATTGCTCGCGACATCGGCCCGATAGCCGAGTTTCTGGAGCAAGCTCAACCCGACCTTTTGGTTGATAGGATTGTCGTCAGCCAGGAGCAATCGCAACGGAAGCCGTCTGGCGAAATTGGGGTCGAGCGCCGGTGCGGCGGGCGCCCGTTTCTCGCGCTGCAATTGAATGTTCATGCCGCGGCAGAGCGCTTCCAGCAGTTGCGCCGGATGCACCGGCTTGTGAACATAAATCGCGATGCCCGCCTTGGTGGCGCGCGGGTCGTCGCCGTGCAACCGGGTGGACGTCAGCCCCAGCAAAGGCAAAAACCGGCCGGAGGGCAGTTTGCGAATTTCCTCGGCCAAGGTTGTGCCCTCCATGTCCGGCAACTCTAGGTCGACGACGGCGACGTCGAACGGATTGCCCTGGTTGATCAATTTGAGCGCGTCCCGGCTGCTCGTGGCGCTCTCACAATCCATGCCCCACTGGCGCGCCCGATGCACGATGATGCGCTGGTTCGTGGCATTGTCTTCGATGACGAGGAGGCGTTTGCCGACCAATGGTTGCTGAAGTCCCTGCCAACTGGGGGGCGTCGTCGCGGGCGCGGCCGCGGCCATGACGGTGAAATGGAACGTCGAACCGTTGCCCGCCTCGCTTTCCACCCAGATTCGTCCGCCCAGCAACTCGGTGAGCCGCCGGCAAATCGCCAGGCCCAGACCCGTGCCGCCGTAGTGGCGCGTGGTCGAGGCGTCCACCTGCTGAAACGATTTGAACAGCCGGCTCTGCTTCTCCAAGGGAATCCCAATCCCGGTGTCGCGCACCGAAAAGTGCAATTGCCATTGCACGGGGTGGCGGATGAAATCGGTGTCCTTCTCGCCGCCGACGTGGGCGCTGCGAGCGGTGCGGCCGGCCGGCTTGACCTCGACGACGATCTCGCCTTGGTGGGTGAATTTGACGGCGTTGCTGACCAGGTTGACCAGGATTTGACGCAGGCGGGTGACATCGCTCACGAGGATTTTGGGGATCGAGTCGTCCACCAGGTAGGCGATGTCCAGTTCCTTTTCCGCCGCCTTCGGCGCCAACAAATCCAGCGCTTCCTCGATGCAGCTATGCAGCTCGAACGGATGGTACTCGAGTTCGAGCTTGCCCGCCTCAATCTTGGAAAAGTCCAAAATGTCGTTGACGATGGTCAGGAGCGCGTCGGCGCTGCCGCGAATGGCCTCCACGTAATCGCGCTGTTCGTCGGTCAATTCGGTGTCCAGCATCAACGCCGTCATCCCGATGACGCCGTTCATCGGCGTGCGGATTTCGTGGCTCATGTTGGCCAGAAACTCGGACTTGGCGAGCGTGGCTTCCTCGAGCTTCTGGTTGGCGGCGAGCAGCGCGGTGTTCGCGTCCACCAATTGTTGCTGGCTTTCCCGCAGGGCGCGGTAGGCGGCGTCGCGCTGAAGCTGGTTCAGGTAAGCTCGCGAATGATGCCGGATGCGCGCGACCAACTCGATCTTGTCCGGCAGCTTGACGATGTAGTCGTTGGCCCCGAGGGCGAACGCCTGGCCCTTGACCTGCGGGTTTTCGTTGGTGGAAAGGACAATGATGGGAATGTCTCTGGTAACGGGATGGGCGCGGAATTGACTGACCAGCGTCAAGCCGTCAGTCCCCGGCATGATCAAGTCCTGCAGAATCACGGTGGGCTTGAGTTGCGTGGCCACCTGCATCGCCTCGGCCGCGACGGAACAGTAGTGGAAATCAATATCGGGTTGGTGCGCCAGGGCGCGCCGGACGGCTTCGCAAACCATGGCCTGGTCGTCAACCAACAGCACCATGACATGGTAATCATGCGCCTGTGCGTGGGCTTCTCGCTCTGGAATGTTCGGCTTGTTCATGCCCGCCAAGGTTACCTGCTGATTTTGTGGGCCATCAACTCCACCAGCCGCGGCCCGATTCTCTCCAGCGGCAGAATCTCCGAGGCCGCGTCCAATTCCGCCGCCGCCCGGGGCATCCCATAGACGGCGCAGCTCGCTCCGTCCTGGACAATGGTGCGATGGCCGGCATTGCGCAAAAGTTTCAATCCTTCGGCGCCGTCTCGCCCCATGCCGGTCAGCACGACCCCAATCACGTCCCCGTGCCAAAACTGGTGTATGCTCTTGAAGAACACGTCCACGGACGGATGATAAGAACAATCGATTGGTTGCAGGGTGTATCCTAGCACGCCAAACTCCACGAACGCCAAGTGTTTTTCTGTTCCAGCCAAAAACACCGTTCCCGGTTTGGGATGATCGCCGTGCGCCGCGATGCGAACGGGCAAGGCCGTCTGGCCGCCCAGCCAGTTGGCCAGCCCCGGCGCAAACTGGGCATCCACGTGCTGGACGATGACGATGGCGGCGGGGAAATCCGCCGGCAGCGGCGCCAGAACCTTGGCCAAAGCCGCCGGGCCGCCCGCCGAGGTGCCGATCGCCACCAACTGGCTCCGTTCCGTTCGCGCATCTTTGAAGCTCACGGTGGCGGGATGTGCTGGCCCCTGCTTAAAGTGGGCGCCGATGAGCTTGCCGAGGGTTTCGATCTTGCGCAGCAGGGCCTCGGCGCCGTCCGGCGTTCCGACCCCGGCCAAAATCGGCGTTTTGACTACGTCCAAAGCCCCAGCCCCCATGGCCTCGAACACCTTCGACGAATGGCCTTTTACCGTGGCCGTGACCACGAGGATGGCACAAGGATGCTCGGCCATGATGCGCCGAGTGGCTTCCACGCCGTCCATGCGCGGCATGATCAAATCCATCAGGATCAAATCAGGCGTGTGGCGCGCAGACAGTTCGACGGCCTCCACTCCATCGCGCGCGATCCAGGCCAGTTCATGCTGCGGCGCCTTGGCCAATACCCGCCGCATGGCTTCGACGGCCATGACCATGTCGTTGACAATGGCAATTCTCATGATTCCGGTTCGCCGATCAGGTCTGCCACTGCTTGTAACAAAGTTTCGTCGTGAAAGCTACCCTTTGTTAGGTAGTAATCCGCGCCGGCATTGAGGCCGCGGATGCGGTCTTCCTCCCGGTCCTTGTAGGAAACGATCATCACCGGGAGGGATTTCAGTTGCGGATCGTTCTTAATGAGAGTCGCCAACTCGATCCCGTCCATGCGCGGCATGTCCACGTCGGTGATGACCAAATCGTAATTGCCCGTCCGCACGGCGTTCCAGCCGTCCATGCCGTCCACGGCGACGTCCGCCAGGTAGCCGCGGCTGGCCAGGAGTTTGCGCTCCAATTCGCGCACCGTCAGCGAGTCGTCCACCGCTAGGACGCGCCGACGGTGTTTGGGATGCGCCTCTAGGGCGGCGGGTTGGACGCCGGCAAGCTGGCCGCGCGCGAGCAATTTTTCAATCGAGCGGAGAATGTCCGCGACATCTACAATCAGGACGGGCGAACCGTCTTCCATCAAAGCGGCGGCGCTGATGTCCTGCACCTTGCCAAGCCGGGGATCGAGTGGTTGCACGACCAGTTCGCGCTCGCCCAGGAAACGATCCACCACCAAGCCGTATCGCGCCGATCTCTCACTCAGCACGACGAGCGAGAGCAGATCGTCCTGGGTTTGCGGGCCACTGCAATCCAAGACCTGATGCGCCGCGACCAGCCCCACGTGTTCGCCTTCGAGATTGAAATGTTGTCGGCCTTCCAGGGTTTCGATTTTCTCGCGGGTCAGCCTGACGGTGCGTTCGATCTGCCCCAGCGGGATGGCGTAGGGTTCGCCCCCGATCCCGACCAGCAACGTGCGCAGCACCGAGAGCGTCAGCGGAAGCTGCAACTGGAAGCGCGTGCCTTTGCCGGGCTTGGTGGACACCCGGATCGTGCCCCGCACGCTCTTGACCATGCTTTGAACGACGTCGAGTCCAACCCCGCGCCCGGAGATTTCCGTCACGGCGTCCTTCATCGTGAATCCCGGCAGGAACAGGAATTCGAGCAGTTCCGCCTGGCTCATCCGTTCCACCACCGCCGGCGCGCTCAGTTTCCGCTGCACGATCTTTTCGCGCAGGTTCTGGGGATCAATCCCCGTCCCGTCATCCGCAACCGTCACCAGCAACATCCCGGCGCTGTGCCGCGCCTCAATCCGGACGACGTTCTCGGAGCCTTTGCCGGCGCGGCGGCGCTCTTCGGGTTTCTGGCAGCCGTGATCCAGGGCGTTGCGCACCAGATGGGCCAGCGGGGTTTCAAGTTTTTCCAGGATGTCGCGGTCCACCTGCGTCTTTTCGCCGATGATTTCCAGCCTCACTTCCTTGCCCAACGCATGGGCCAGGTCGCGGACCATCCGGGGAAACCGGCGCATCCCGTCGCCGAACGGGCGCATCCGTGTTTGGAGAACCTGCTGATAGAGGCGGTGCGACAGCCGGGCGGAGCGGCGGTCGTACAAATCCATCTCCTCCAGGCGCTGGACGAGAAAGTCGCGGCAGTGGTCGAGCCTGTCGAAAACCTCGTGAAGCTGCGCCTGAGAACGCTCGGGCAAGTCCTGCCCGCGCAGTGAGTGCCGGAGTGCGTCCAGCATCTGCGTCACCTCCGACTGCATCTGCTTGAGCCGGAACATGGATTGGGTGAAGGGGTGCAGCCAGCGCGATTCCACCAGCGACTCGCCCGCCAGCCCCAGCAGGCGGTTCAGGTTTTCAGCGGTGAGGCGGACAACCGCGTCTGGCGCTTCATGCTTTTGCAGGGCTTCAGGCTGGGCTTTGTTTTTTGCAGGCGTGATTTCGATGACCGTGGTTTCAAAAGAGGTCGGCGCCGAAATGGGTGAAGGCGTGCCGCCCGGCTGCGGCAGTTTGTCCGCGCCTTCACCCGCGGGCGATGGTGGCGGTGAAGGTTGGGCCGCTGGCTTGCGCGACGATTCTGTCTCCTGGCCCTGCCCCATCAGCGAGGAAATGTCGGCCAGAAAAGCTTCGATGTCTTGAGCGTGGACGTCTCCCCAACTTTGCAGGTCGGCCGCGGCGCCTTTGGCAAGCTGACTCAGCAGGTCCACGCCGCGCAAAAGCGTGTCAATCTCGTTCTTGCCCAGTCGGATTTTCCCATGCTGCGCCGCGACGAAGCAGTCTTCCATAGCATGGGCCACCTTGGCGGCGGCGGGCAGGTCAATGATGCGGGCCGCGCCCTTCAACGAGTGTGCGGCGCGCATGAGCGTCTCCAACTGGCTGGCCGCGGTGGGGTCGCGTTCCAGTTCCAGCAGGCCGCCGATCAGGATGCCGGTTTGATTCTCGGTTTCCACGCGGAACAGTTCCAGCATGGACATGTCGCTCAAATCACCCAGGTCTTGCCAGCTCATGTGAGATTGCGATGCAAAGCCGTGAACAGGAGTTCCTCATCGAGGCAACCGACCGATTTGTCTTTCCAGGACAAAATGCCTCGGGCGAAAGTCGCCGCGGCCTTGGACACGGTGGCCGGCACTTCCTTGAATTCGTGCGGGTGGCAGCGTTGGATGCCGCCCACTTCGTCCACCGGAAACACCAGCCGCTGCCCGTTCCAACTGGCGACCACCAGCCGCTCGTAGCTCGTGCGCGGTTTGTCCTTCCGCGTGTCCCGTTCCAGACCCAGCAGGCGGCCAACGGAAACGCAGATCAACAATTCCCCCCGGATGTTGACCAGGCCGAGCACGACGCTGCGCCGCCGGTGCGGCAGCGAATGAACGCTGCGGGATTCGGCGACCTCCTGTAAAATCGGCGTGGGCAGCGCAAACCATTCCGACCCGATGCGGAAGACCACGAGCGAAAGTTTCCCCAGCGCCTTTTCCGCTTTTGGCTCGGCGAAGTGCTCGGTCCATTCGCGCTGGTGTTCCGGCGACGGAGCGCGATCCAGCAGCTGCGCGCCCGCCTGGGAAAAGACGGGGCAGTTCCGGCAGTGAATGTGCTTCGCTAACTCAGCGCAGCTACCGTCCCCGCGAACGCCGATTTTGTTCCAGCAGTCGTGAAGCTCGGGAGAGGTCGCGCCCAGGGTCACGGCGGCGCGGCCTGGTTCGAGTCGGGCTGGGGATTGCTCGAGTTTCATGAGCGAATCGCCGGCGTTCGGTGTCCACGCTTCAGCGTGTTTGCCACCGCGCAACGTCTTGGCAGCGGACCGGCTAAAGCCGGGACACCAAACGCCAGCTCAACATTCAACATTCAACTTTCAACATTCAACTTTCTCCGCGCCCGCTGCCGCAACACGCGCGCCGCGACCGCGTCGCCATCTTTCTCCTTCAACAGCGCCAGATGCAGCAACGCCTCGTAATGGTTCGGTTGGAGGTAGAGCGCCTTTTTGTAGAAATCTTCCGCCCGCGCCGCGTCGCTGCCGGCGTCCTGCACCAGACCCAGCAGATAGTAAGCCTCTGCCGACGGCCCGGTTGCATCGAGGTGGGCCTGACAGATTTTGGCCGCCTCCGCGAGCTTGCCTTCGTCTGCGAGGCGTTGCGCGGTTTCGAGCAGCGCTTCATTTGCCCGTTCGTCTCCGCGTTCGCTTGGTTTCGACGGGGCGATGTTGGCTGATGGCGGTGGCGACCGCAACGCTTGGGCGGGGACACTCGAAGGCGGGTGACGAGTGGCGAGTGACGAGTGACGGGAAGGATTCTCTCCCGACACCCGGCACACGTCACGCGTCACATTCCGTGCCACGGCGGCGGCTTTGCGGCACGCGAAGGCCATCGGGATGTTTGCGGAGACGAAGCCGTCGCTCAGAACCAGCGGCAGCTCGGCGGCACCGACGAAACACAGTCCGCACGGCGCCAACAGTTGTTCCAGTTTCCTGACGGCCTTGGCCTGCGTTTCGCGGTTGAAATAGATCAGCAGGTTGCGGCAAAAAATGAAATCATACAGGCCGCGCTGCGTCAGACATTCCTCGTCCAGCAAATTGCCTTTCTGGAAGCGGACACAATTCCGCACCGATTCGGCCAGAAGGTAGCCCTCCTTGGTCGCTTTGAAGTAACGGTTGCGGAAACCGAGGTCCTTGCCGCGAAAGGAGTTTTTCCCGTAAACGCCGCGCCGGGCGCGCGCCAGCGCACGCTCGCTGATGTCCACCGCATGCACCTCGAATTGCCCCGGCGTCAATCCGGCATCCAGGAGGGTCATGGCGACCGAGTAAGGCTCTTCGCCAGAGGCGCACGGGACGCTCAGCACGCGCAACGGGCGGGCCGGATGCGCCGGCAGCCAATCATTCACCACGAGCCTGGCCGTTGCGGCGAACGGCTCATTGCCGCGGAAGAACCAGGTCTCAGTCACCACCACGGATTCGATCAAATCGTTCAGTTCAGTGGTCGAGGTTTTAAGGATTTTTAAGTAGTCCTCGGCCTGTTTCAGTCCCCGGCTCTTCATGCGCAACCGCACCGTGCGCGCGAGCAAAGACACGCCGATCGAAGCGGCGTCGAGGCCCATCGTTTCGCGCAGCAGATTTTGGATGCGGTTCACGGTGCCTGTTCCACTGCCTCCGCAAACAGCACATCCCGCACCGGCGGGGGCAGCAGCTTTTGTTCGTGTATCCACTGGATGACGCCGCCGCCGTCCATCGCAATCGGCCCCAGATACGGCGCGTGCCCCAGCTTCATGCCGGAATCAACGAAGTCTTTCCTTTCTTTCCGGACGATTTCGGTGGCGTGCTCGGCGATCAAACCGATGAGTTGACGCTTCCCGGCCTCGCCTTCGTAATTCACGAGAATGATTCGTGTGCTCAATCTGGGGCTGGCGGGTTGGCCCAGCGTGAGTTCGCTCAAATCAACGACGGGCACGGGCCTGCCGCGGTAATTGAAAATGCCGGCGACGCCCTTCGGCGCCTGCGGCATGCTTTTGAGGGCCAGCAGCGGCAACACCTCGACGACCTTGCCGGCTTCCAGCACGTAACGGTCTTTGCCCAGTTGGAACATCAGGAACAGCATGACCGCTACGTGCCCAGCTTGAACCGCGCGAGGGCCGTCTGCAGGCCGCGCGCGGCTTCGTTCAGTTGATCAATCGCCAGGTTCGACTGTCTCAACGATTCCGCCGTCTGGTGCGCCGCCTCGCTCAAACCGAGGAGCGTCTCGCTGATCTGCTGCGCCCCGGTCGCCTGCGACTGCATGCCTTCGTTGACCGTCTGGAAGCGCGGCGTGAGCGTTTGAACCTGATGAATGATCTGGGCCAACTGCGTGCTCACCTGCCGGATTTCCTCGACGCCGTGCCGGACCTCCTCCGAAAACTTGTCCATCCCCATCACGCCGGCGGCGACCGCGGACTGCATCTCCTTGACCATCTTTTCGATGTCGTAAGTGGCCACGGCGGTCTGATCGGCCAAGCGGCGAATTTCCATGGCGACCACCGCAAAACCCAGCCCGTATTCGCCGGCCTTTTCCGCTTCGATGGCGGCGTTCAAAGACAGCAGATTAGTTTGATCGGCGACTTTGGTGATGGTGGTGACGACGGAATTGATGTTGCTGGTCTTTTCGCTGAGCACGGCCAGCTTGGCGGAGATGGCGGCGGAGGCTTCCATGATCTGGCGCATGGTGGCCTCCATGCGGGCAATCGCGCTCTGCCCACTGCCGGCCAGGTTGGTGGTTTCCTCGGCGACTTCGCTGACCTCGTTCATCGTTTTGACCAGCTCTCGCGAGGTGGCGGAAATCTCCTTCGAGGTCGCGCCGATTTGCGCCGTGCTGGCGGCCAGTTCGTTGGCCGTGCCTTGCTGCTCCTTGGCCGTCGCCGCGATTTCCGTCGCCGTCGTGTTCACCTGGATGCCGGAACGCTGCACCTGGCCGACCAGAACCGACAAATCCTCGGTCATGCGGTTCAAGCCTTTGCCAAGAATTCCGAACTCGTCCTCGCCGCTCAGGCTCACGCGCTGGCTGAAGTCGCCGTGGCGCATCCGCTCCAGCGCGTCCACCAGAATCGTCAGTGGCGTGCTGATGGCCGTGGATTGCAGGCGGCCGACCACGAGGCAGGCGACCAGGATGGCCAGCACGAAAACGCCGCCGCCGACGGCCGTCCGCCACGCCTTTTGCACTTCGGCCGTCTCCGTTTTCCTGACTTCATCGAAGAAATTGTCGAACAGTCGCGGCGAATGCGTCAGTGCGACGTTGTTGCTGGCGGCGGCCGTGCCGGTCGCTGCGGGGCTTGCGTCTGCCGGATCACTGGCTGCCTTTTCAAAAGTGGTGGTGAGCTTTGTGACGTGTTCGTTCAAGCCGGCCAAGGCGGCGAGGAAGCTGCCGTATTGCTTAAACTCGGTCCGGAGCGTCGTGGTCACTTTGGAAATGTCCGTCTTCAGTTCATTGATCCGCCCCTGGTGCTCTTTTGAATCGGTGAGGGAGTGTGAAAAACGAACCAGGTCGCCCAGATGCGTGATGTCGCGGCGGAGCCGTTCGGCCAGATTGTTCAATTGGTCAATGCGCCGCAGTGTGCGGGCGCGAGTATTCTCGACCCACCAGGCGACTCCGACGCCGATCAGCAGCAGGACAAACAGGATCGTGAAATACGTGTTCAACCGCTGCCAGATGGTCATGTTTTTCATGGATGTGCGCAGTTAATTCTCCGTTCGAGTTGGGCAAAAGGTTCAGTGCCGGTTTGCGGAACGTTTCGCGACAAGGATTGGCCGTCCACCCTCAAGCCTTCCCGACCGACTCCTTTTCTGCCAAAAGCGAGCGTTGCCAGTTGTTGCCGCATGGTTTTGCAATTTGAGCCTCCTGAACAACTAGGCGGTCCAAGCCCCAAAAACAAGGATGTTCTTGCGGAAGGGGCGATCCAAAGTGACGGTCAGGAGCGCGGACAGCTTGTCCGCGAGTGCTTCGATGCTGAGGCCGGGCCTTGCGGACATGGCTGTCCGCGCTCCATCACAACGCAGGTTGACCGCCACTTTGGATTTCGCCCCTTGCAGAGCTTGAGCGCGAGCTCCCGGCAGGGCCGGTCATTCGTTGTGCGGGATTTTGATGGTGCTGCCCCCGATGAACTCGCGCACCACGGCGTCGCCGGGAATGATGTCGTAGTTTCCGACCGCCGCTTGGCCAAGGCCCTCCACGGATTCCAACAGGCGTTTGACGCGCTCGTAGCGGATGCGGGCATCGAGGAAGCCCGAATACTCACGGAGTTCGTCGGGGCGTGGCATAAGACTGCCGTCGCCTTGGAAAAACGCCTTCAACGCCGGCAAATCAAACGCGAAACCGCCATTCACCACGTAATCGGCCAGACCCATCAGCGGAATGATGCTGAACAGTTCCCCGGCGCGCACGTAATGCCAGTGCAGAATCGTCAGCAACGGGCTGTGATTCCGGTGCCGGGTGTCCCGCAGGATGCGGCGAATGAGCCGCACATCGGTGAGCCGGCTGAGGCGATTCGTGCCCCCGTCGCCTTCGTAGAGCATGTTCAACGTCTCGATGTACACCTTGAACTGCGTTGACGGATCCATGCCCTCGGTGATGGGCGGGTAAAGACCGTGCAGACAATCCAGCAGCAAAACCTGGCCTTTCTCCAGCCGGATCGTTTTGAGCGCCACGCGCCGGCCTTCCTTGAAACTGTAAGTCGGCTTCTCCACCGCCTTGCCCTCCAGCAGCGCCTTGAGTTGCTCGTTCAGCAACTGGATGTCCAGCGCTTCCGGTGTCTCGAAATTCCGGTCGTTGATCCAATCCGTCGGATGTTCCACGAGCGACCAGAAATAGTCGTCCAGGTTGAGCATCAGAAATCGCAGCCCCTGCCGCTCCAGCCGCTGCGTGAGCTTGATCGTCGTCGTCGTCTTGCCGGACGAACTCGGGCCGGTGATCCACATCATGCGGACATTGTCGCCGGCGTTTAACCGGGCCAGCACCTGGTTGGCCGCGTCGTCCAGCGCGGCTTCGTAAAGCGCGATGGATTCGTCCACCAGCGTTTTGAGTTTGCCCCGGCGCACGATTTCGTTCAGCCCGGCCACCGTGTGGCAGCCGTGGGCGCGGTTCCACGCCAGCGTCTGCGCCATCCGTTCTTTGGGAAAACCGTTGCCCATGAACTGGGCCGGCGTGATCGCGCCCTCGCGCAGCCAGTGGCGTCCCCAGCGGTAGCAGGCGTAGGCGTCCGCCGTGTTTTCGAAACCGTAACTCCGCAAGACGTGGATCACTTCGTCCTGGATCGTCTCGATGGTCGGCGGGAAGTTGGAAATCAGATGGTGCGGGTCGGAATTGAGGCAGATGACCACCGTGTCCGCCAAGAACTCCGCGATTTTTTCATCTGTGCCGTAGGCGTCGAAGATCTTTCCGTTGATGTCCGGCAAGTGGTCTTCCTTGAAACCGCCGATGGACTGCGCCGCGCGCAGGATCACCCGGCGAATGCGGTTTTCGTCAAAAGTGACCAGCGCGCGGTTGCGCTTCTGGACTTTGATGATGCGGTTCTGAACGGCCATTTGCCCGCAACTATACAGCCGCGCCCTCGCCTGACAATGCCCATTCGGCCTGGGCGCAGCCCACCGTTGGGTGTCCACGCTTCAGTGCGTCCTGTTCGGTGTCCACGCTTCAGCGTGCTGGGTTTTTGGCACCCTGAAGGGTGGACACCAAACCATTCGGTGTCCACGCTTCAGCGTGCTGGGTTTTTGGCACCCTGAAGGGTGGACACCAAACCGTTCGGTGTCCACGCTTTAGCGTGTTCCGTTCGGTGTCCACACTTTAGGTTTTCACCTCGAACTGTCCGCGCCGCTGCGGGATGGGAGTCCAAACGCTGTCCGCCATTTTTCCTTTTGCCAAGACAGGCTTCGGCGCATCTTGACGGCATGGAACCGCTCACGCCCGACGAAATCCGCCGCGCCGTCCAAGCCGCGCTGGCCGAGGACATCGGCAGTGGCGACGTGACCTCGCTGGCCACGGTGCCCGAAACCGCAGTCGCCATGGCCGTCATGCGGGCGCGCGAGCCGCTCGTCGTGGCCGGTCTGGACTTGGCCGAAGCCGCGTTCCGCGAGCTTTCTTCGGCGGTGCAAATCGCTCGTCCGGCCAAAGATGGCCAGCGCGTCGGCGCGGACGCCATCTTGCTCCGCATTTCCGGCTCGGCCCGCGCGCTTTTGGGCGCGGAGCGCGTCGCCTTGAACTTTGTCCAGCGCCTTTCCGGCGTGGCGACACTCACGGCCCAATTCGTTGACGCGGTCAAGGGCACGCGCGCGCAAATCCTCGACACGCGCAAGACCACTCCCGGCTGGCGGCGCTTTGAGAAATACGCCGTCGCCTGCGGCGGCGGACATAATCATCGCGTGGGCCTGTTCGACATGGTGCTCATCAAGGACAATCACCTGACGGCGCTGAAGAACGAGCCGCCGAATCCTATCGCCGCCGCCGTCCAGCGCGCCCGGGCAAAATTTCCCTCGCTCAAAGTCGAGGTCGAAGCCGACACCCTCGAACAGGTGGCGCAGGCTGTCGAAGCCGGCGCCGACATCGTGCTGCTTGACAACATGAGTCCCGTCCAATTACGCCTGGCGGTGCAAAAGGCAAAAGGCCGGGCCAAAGTCGAAGCCAGCGGCGGCGTGAGCCTGGCCACTGTTCGAGCGGTTGCCGAAACCGGCGTGGATTTCATCTCCGTTGGCGCGCTCACGCACTCGGCGCGCGCGGTGGACATCGGTTTGGACTTTGAATGAAAACGGCTTTAACGCAAAGACGCGGAGACGCAGAGAACAACAGGGAAGTTTCCTTTGAATTCCAGGCAGTTTCTTTGCGTCTTCGCACCTTTGCGCCTTTGCGTTAATTTCTGAAACTCTCGTGACAACGGACGCACAAATTCTCTCGGCGCTCCGCGCAGCGGGCGAGGGCGGCGTGTCCGGCGTGGAGCTTTCGCAGACGCTCGGCATCACGCGCGCGGCGATCTGGGCGCGCATCGAAGAATTGCGCGAACTGGGCTACGACATCGAGGCCAGCCCGCACCTCGGCTACCGACTGCTCAGCGCGCCGGACCTGCTGCACGCGGATGATTTGATTGCCCGGCTTCACCAAGAGGCCGACGACTCCAAAACGGACGCCCGGTGGGGCGATCCCGCACCTGCGGGAGAGCCGCAGTCACTGGCAAACAAACGGCTCGCGGGTACGCTCGCCCCACCAGGACAACACATCATCGGTCGGGACATCCGCGTGTTCCAAGGGACTACCTCGACTAGCGATGTCGTGGAGAAATTGGCGCGCGACGACGTCAGGGAAGGCTTTGTTGTCTTCGCCGAATCGCAAACCAAGGGCCGGGGCCGGCTGGGCCGGAAATGGATTTCGCCCGCCCGGAAGGGCCTTTGGTTTTCGGTTTTGCTTCGGCCGGATTTGCGGCCGCAGGAAATCACGCAGTTGACCGTCGCCAGCGCGACCGCGTTGGTGCGCGCCATTCAAGCCCAAACCGGCATCAAGCTGGAGATCAAGTGGCCGAACGACATCCTGATTCGCGGCCGGAAAACTGCGGGCATTCTCACGGAACTGAGCGCCGAACTCGACCACACGAAATATGTCATCTTGGGCATCGGCGTGGACGTGAACCAGACCGCGAAGGATTTTCCAACCGAACTGCGCCGGCTGGCGACCTCCATCAGAATCGAAACTGGACAAATCGTTGACCGGGCCGAGCTTGCGACCCAAATCCTGCGCGAACTGGACCGCGACTACCGCCGTGTCTGCGCCGGCGACTTTGAGTCCGTGGCAAATGAATGGGAACAGCACTGCACCACGCTGGGCTGCGATGTCGTCATCCAGATTGGCGAGCGAAAGGTGCATGGCCGCGCGGAATCGCTCGATCCGGACGGCGCGTTGCTCTTGCGGACGCAGCACGGCCACCTGGAACGCATCATCGGCGGCGACGTAACTGTGGAAAAATGATTTCCCCGCAGATTTCGCAGATTGACGCAGAAAACGAGAACGGCTTTGGAAGCATCTGTATGTTTTTACGAGCGATACCATGACCAGGGATCCACAAACTTTCGCAATCATCGGTGCGGCGATGGAAGTGCATCGTGAATTGGGCCACGGTTTTCTGGAAGCAGTCTATCAGGAGGCGCTCGCAGTAGAACTGGCCACACGGCAAATTCCCTTTGCGCGTGAAGTGCCGCTACAGGTGAAATATAAGGACCGCACCCTTGCTTGCGCCTACAAGGCTGATTTCATTTGTTACGATTCAATTTTGGTCGAACTGAAAGCCATCGAGCGGCTTGGCGACTCTGAGAAAGCGCAGGTGATCAACTATCTTAACGCCATAAAACTGACGCGCGCGCTGCTGTTCAATTTCGGGTCGCCGAGTCTCCAATACGAGCGCCTGGTTTTGAATCATCCCGATTCCAATCAGCCCGGTTCGCCGAATTTTCGTCTTTGAAAAACACCGTCAATTCTGCGCAAATCTGCGCAATCTGCGGGCTATGATTTTGCTCTTCGACATCGGCAACACCAACACGCACGTTGGGCTGGCGAACGCGCGGCGGGTGGTGCGGCAAGTGGACGTGCCCACAGCCCTGTGGTTCACCGGCAAGGCACTGGCACGCGTCAGGAAATTCGTCGGCGCGGCGACGCTCGAAGGTGCGGCGCTGTGCAGCGTCGTGCCGCGCGCCACGCCGCTCGCGAAACGCGCCGTGAGGCAAGCCTGGAAACTTCCGTGCCTGGAACTTACGCCGCAAACGTTGCGCGGCGTGGGCATTGACTATCCGAAACCGGACACCATTGGCCCGGATCGGCTGGCCAACGCGGTGGCGGCACGACATCGTTTTGGCACGCCGGTCATCGTGGTGGATTTCGGAACGGCGGTGTCGTTCGACGTGGTGAATCGCGCCGGCAACTACGTCGGCGGGATCATCGCGCCGGGTTTGGCGGCCATGACGGATTATCTCCACGAGAAAACGGCGCTTTTGCCTCGCATTCGCCTTCGCGAAGTCAACCGCGCCATCGGCAAGAGCACCGAAGAAGCGATGCTCGTCGGCGCACTGCACGGCTATCGCGGATTGATTCGCGAACTGCTCGTGGAATTGAGGCGCGAGTTGAAAACGAAGCAGTTGCCAGTGGTAGCCACGGGCGGTTACGCGGCGCTCATCGCGTCGAAACTTCCGGAAATTTCCGCCGTCGAGCCGAACCTGACGCTGGAAGGATTGCGGCTCGTGTGGGCGGCGGGCCACGCAACGAAATGACTTCCGGTTAGCCTCTAGTCAGGCGGCGATTTCATCGTCTCCATCGTCTCCACAAAAACAAGAACAGTGAATAGCCCACATGGTAACCCGAAAAAACTACGAGGGTGTCGAGAACACCGACTTTCCAACCGTGATTCCAAAATGCCGCGATAATCATGGCGAAGCATCCGAGGCTTAGGAGTCCCTGAGCAACCTGTCCCGGAAGGCTCTGGTAAAACGACCCGCGAGAAGTGGTAGCGAATCCCGTCGGTATGCCGAGCAAAAACGAGATGATAAAGAAGGTCCAAGGCAGGCTTGTCAGTCCGGCGGAGCGAACGAGCAAGAAAACGCCGACCCAGAGGCACAAGCTGAAGACCCAACCAACGAACATCACGATGTATCCCCATACAGGTACGCGGTCTTCCCGATCGGCGGGCTGCTCGCCTTTGGCCTTTCGCGCCCGCTCCAGCGGGTCGCCGAAAAATTCGTGGAACAATTTCATGCTCTTTGCTGAAGGTTACGAGCGGCACGTTTGGGCTAACATACTCTCAATCAGGATAATCCTCCTTTCGGCGCTGGCGGTGGCAATCCGGGTGTAGGAGGAGCCGCCGGTGTACTGGCTGCGGAAGATGCGTGATGAGACTCCTGCCACAACTTCAGCCCCGCAAACGTCGCCGCAACCACAGAAACGATGAGCGCCGCCATGCTGATGAGAAATGAGCGTCGCGCCACTTGTTCGGTGATGCGAATCTGCAACAAGTGTCGAATGGTGTCTGCCCGTCGTTTGTTCTTTTCGCGGTTGGTGTCCGCGAGGATGTTGCACTCGCAAGTAGTCAACAAATGTCGCTCAAGCTCGGGGCGAGAAGCGGAAAGGATACTGCCGCTCTTAAACGCGCTGTTCAGTGCATCGTGCTCTGCAATCCAATCATCGCTCATATCGTGTGAGCCGTTCGAGCCAACAGATAATGGACGGCGTATACTTCCGCCTGTCCTTTTTCATAAGGCGACACTATTCCTGATGCAAAAAGTTGTCGAGCGTGGTTTTTCAGCGGTTTCGAGGCCGGGGCATGTCCGTGCAAAGGCGGAACTCCAAACTTGCAACCCGCAACCTGCAACGGAACAATCCAGCCACATGAATCGCATCGTGGAATGTTTTGCGCGGCTCAAGCGCGACGGAAAGAAAGGCTTCATCGTCTATATTGGTGCGGGCGATCCGAATCTGGATGCCACGCGCCAACTGGCCTTGGCTTTTGACAAGGCGGGCGCGGACATCCTCGAACTTGGCATGCCGTTCAGCGATCCGCTGGCGGACGGTTTGGTCAATCAGCTTGCCGCCCAGCGAGGACTAGAATCCGGCACGACCCCGCCGAAAGTTTTGGAAACCGTCGCGGCCATCCGCCGCGATTCACAGATTCCGATTGTCCTCTACATCTACTTCAACCTCATTCACTGCCACGGCCTGGCGCGATTCATCAACGACGCGGCGAAAGCGGGTGTGGACGGCTTGCTCGTGCTCGATTTGCCGCCGGAGGAATCCGACAATTACGAATCGCTGATGCGCAAAGCGGGCTTGTGTAACATTTACCTCGTCGCGCCTACGACGCCGGAAGATCGCATGGAATTCATCGTGAAGCGCGGCGCGGGTTTCATTTATTACGTGTCGCGTGAAGGCGTGACGGGCATGCAGGACAAAATCGCCGCGAATCTCGCGCAGCAGGTCGCCAAAATCCGCGCGCACACTGAATTGCCGATTGCGGTGGGTTTCGGCATCTCGACACCTGAACAAGCGAAAACTGTTGCTGCCAGCGCCGACGCCGTTGTGGTGGGCAGCGCGGTGGTGAATCAAATCGCCGAGCACGGGAAATCGCCGGAGTTGGTCGCGAGAGTCGGCGCGTTTGTGAAGTTGCTTTCGTTGGCGGTGAAATCAGTTTAGTGACTACAAATGGACACGAATACCCATACTGACTTGATATGGAGTGTTTCAGTTGACAAAAGTGCTCTCGTGATATGCGTCTCCCTCGTCGTGCTGGTGATTGTCGCCTTGTTAGTTTACAGGGCGGTTCGGAAGAAATGATGAGATCGCCATCGGATGAAAACTTCTGAGTATGAAAGCCAAAACAGACACCAAAGACCGTTTCGTCATCATCATGGCCGGCGGACGCGGTGAGCGTTTCTGGCCGGTGAGCCGCGAAAAGACGCCCAAGCAACTCATCCCGTTGCTCGGCAAGTGCTCGTTTCTCCAACAGACCGTTGACCGCGTGCTACCGCTCGTATCGCTCAAAAACATTCTTGTCATCACGAACGACGCCCAGGCGCCGGAGGTGCGAAAGCAACTGCCGAAGTTACCAAGAGAAAACGTCCTCGCGGAACCCATCGGGCGCGACACTTGCGCCGCCATTACGCTCGGCGCGGCGCTGGTCGGCGCGCGCTCGACAACGGGCGTTATGGCCGTGCTGCCTGCCGATCATGTGATTCCCGAGGAAAAGAAATTCCAGCAGGTTTTGTCCGATGCGTTCGATTTGGCCAGTCGCGGCCAAGCCATCGTCACCGTCGGCATCAAGCCGAGCGACCCGGCCACAGCCTATGGCTACATTCGCGTGGGCGCGCCTTTGCCGCCGCCGGAGGGCGCGAAGCCCTACAAGACAACCTTCTTCAAAGCCGAGCAGTTCGTGGAGAAGCCGCATTTCGACAGGGCGCTGGAGTACTTGAACAGCGGCCAGTATCGCTGGAACGCCGGCATGTTCATCTGGAGCTTCGTAACGATTACCGAAGGCCTGCAAAAGCATCAACCGGAGATGTACGACGCCTGCCAGCGCTGGTTCAAAGCCGCGGGCAACGCGGCCAAGCTCGCCAAGGTGCTGGCGAAGGAATATCCCGACCTGAAGAAGATTTCCATTGACTACGCTCTCATGGAACACGCGCAGAACGTGATCGTGGCCGACGGCGCGTTTGCCTGGGATGACCTTGGTTCGTGGACGGCGCTGGCGCGGCACATCAAGCCTGATCCCGAAGGCAACTGCGCCGTGGCGGATTTCATTCACGTGGACGGCGCGCGGAACATCATCTACGACGCGCGCACCAAAGACCGTCGCACGCCCATCGCCGTCGTCGGCCTGCGCGATTCGATTCTCGTCCAGACCGACGATGCCGTGTTGCTCGCGCACAAAAGCCAGGCGCAAAAGGTCAAGGAACTCGTCAAGAAACTGGCCGAAGACCCGAAGCTGAAGAAGCTCATCTGACACGAATTACACCAATTTTCACAAATTGGCTTTGATTCGTGTGAATTCGTGAAATTCGCGTCTACTCCCTGACCGCCGCCTTCAATTGCGTCTTGAACGCCTCCACGACTTTTGCGTGAGCGGAATTCACCTCAAGGTCGGTGAGTGTCTTTTCCGCCGAGCGGTACGTGAAGGCGTAGGCCATGCTCTTTTGTCCGGCGGGCACGTTCTTGCCGCGAAATACGTCGAACAATTCCACGCTTTCCAGGTTGGCCGGTTTGGCCTGCTTCACCGCGGTCAACACGGTGTCGTGCGTGACGTTCTCAGCCACGAGCATCGCCACGTCACGGCGAATGCTCGGGAATTGCGGCAGCGGCTTGAACGACTTCGCGGGGTTTCGCCGCGCGAGCAGCAGGTCGAGGTTCAACTCCGCCAGCAGCACGGCGTCGCGCAGGTCGTAGCGCCTAGCCAGTGTGGGCAAAAGCTGTCCCATCTCACCGAGCGCCTGCTTGCCGCCGAGCATGATGCCAGCCGATTCGAGAAAGAGCGCCGTGCTGCCCTCCCGCTTCGCGTAAACGATGCCGCGCAGGCCGAACTGCTCCAGGAATTCCTCGACCAAGCCTTTCAGATTATGGATGTCGAACTTGAGATCGCGTCCCTCACCGGCCCAAAACACCGGATTTCGCTGGCCGGTCAGCGCGATTGCCACGCGGCGCTCCTCGCGTGGAGCGCGGACAGCCTTGTCCGCAAATCCCGGCCATTGCTTGTTCTCGCGGACATGGCTGTCCGCGCTCCGGGCTTGCGTGAACACGCGCCCGATTTCAAACAGCGCCACGTCATAATTCTTGTGGCTAAGGTTGTGGCGCAGCGCATCGAGCAGCCCGGGCAGCAGGCTCGGGCGCAGCGCGTTCATGTCACTGCTCAGGGGATTCGCAAGCTGGACCCATTCGACATTCGGCATTTGAAATTCGGCATTTGAGATGAGCGTCTGCCCTTGCGCTTCGTCCAAGCCGAGGCCGGCCAGGATGCGCCGCGCTTCGGCGATCTGGTCGTGGACGGCGTCGAACGCGTTTGCGCCTCGCGCGCCACGCGGCGGTGTGGGCGGGACTTTCTCCACGCCGTGCAACCGCTCGACTTCCTCGATCAGGTCGGTTTCACGCTTCAGGTCCACGCGCCAGGTCGGGATGGAGAAGATTGCCGATTGGCGATTGGCGATTGGCGATTGGCCTGAGACTTCCTTCAGCCCGAGGCTGGTCAGCAGCTCGACCTGTCGCTCGGGCGCGATTTCGATGCCAAGCAGCTCATTGGTCTTCTTGAAACGCAAGGTGATTTGCATAGGCGCAAACGGATTCGGGTACGCGTCCACAATGCCCTCGGCGAGCTGGCCACCGGCGGTTTCCAGAATCAACTGCGCGCAGCGGCGGCTGGCCCAGTCGTTGATGTCAATGTCCGCACCCCGCTCGAAGCGGTAGCTGGCATCGGTGCGCAATCCCAGCGCCTTCGAGGTGCGCCGGATGTTCGTGGGCTTGAAGTAAGCGCTCTCGATGAGGACATCCACCGTCTGGTCGTTAATCTCGGAGTTCTGGCCGCCCATGACGCCGGCGAGGGCAATGCCTTTTTGCGCGTCGGCAATAAGGAGCATCTCATTCGTCAAAGTGTGCTTCTGCCCGTCCAGCGTGACGAACAACTCGCCGGCCTGCGCCCGGCGGATGACGATCGTGGGTCGGGCATCTTGCCCGACTTCCGCCGGCGAGACGCCGGCAGCACGTTTTTTGGCAACGAGATGGTAATCGAAGGCGTGCAGCGGCTGGCCGATTTCGAGCATCACGTAGTTGGTCACGTCCACCACGTTGCTGATGCTGCGGATGCCGACTTTTTCGAGCGTGGTGCGGAGCCAATCGGGACTCGGGCCAATCTTCACGCCGCGCACGACGCGGGCCGTGTAACGCGGGCACAGGTCTGGAGCCTCGATGTGCGCGCTGACCAAGTCGGCGGCGGTGGGGCGAGGCTCCTGACGAGCCGCTCCTTCGCCACGGCTCGCGGGGACGCTCGCCCCACCAACGTCAGGAATTTTTAATTTGTTTCCAGCGACCGCCGCGATTTCACGGGCGATGCCGATGACGCTGTTGAGGTCGGGGCGGTTCGGCGTGATTTCCAAATCGAAAACCACGTCGCTGCCGGACCGACCGAGATATTCGGCGAAGGGCTGGCCGACCTTGGCGTCCTCGCGCAAAATCATCAAGCCGCTGCCGTCCTCGGAGAGGCCCAGTTCCAGCGGCGAGCACATCATCCCGTGCGACTCGACGCCGCGAATTTTGCCGACCCTGACGGTGAACGGCCCTTTCTCGCCGGGCTTGGGCGGCAACGATGCGCCGGGCAGGATGAGCGGCACTTTGTCGCCGGGCTTGAAATTCTGCGCGCCGCACACGATCTGGCGCTCGCCCTTGCCGTCGTTGACGCGGCAGAGCGTGAGCTTGTCGGCGTTCGGATGCTTGTCCTTGGTGACGACCTGGGCGACAACGATGCCGTCGAACTCGCCGCCGAGCTTCTGCATGCTTTCGACCTCAAGGCCGAGCATGGTTAGCCGCTCGGCCAGTTGTTCGGGCGACCAGTCGAAATCAACGTATTGTTTAAGCCAGTTAAGGGTGACTTTCATCGGCGAAATTAACTGAATCCGGTTTTAACGCATGGGCACAAGCGCCAAAAATTCCGCAGGCCGCGCGATGCGAATGTTCTGATACTGCTTCAACGCTATCAAATGTCTGTCGCCGGAGACAATAAATTCAGCCCGGCCAAGGACGGCACATTCGACGACCTTGTCATCATCGGGATCTTCCGGAACGCATTTCAAGTCGTGCTGCAATTCGACCAGCGCGGAGCAGTCGCGGACTGATTTCGCGGCCTCGGCGGCTTGCGGCGGCGAATAGTTGAACTTGGCAATCAACTTTTCCTCAAACTCGGCGAGGATTTCCCGGCAAGTGACCGATTGAACGAAGCCGCCGTGGGCGAGCATCAGGCATTGCGAAGGTTTGCCGAGGAGAGAAAGGCGGGCGGCTACGAGAACGTTCGTGTCAAAGACAGCCCGCATCACGCCCCGCCGTTCTCATGCAGAACGTCATCAATAAAAACTTCCCGGTCGGCTTCCCGCATCAGCGACCAATCCAAACCGCGCCGCTTGGCCGCCTCGCGCGCGCGGGCTTCGCCGTAATCCGCGCCCGCCGCCCATTCCGGCCACGAGGCAGTGATCAACACCCGCAGCAACTGCGATTGCTTGGCCGGAGGCAACTGCCGGACGCGGTCAATGATTTCGTCGTCGCTGATTTGCGCCGCACTCATGCAATCAAAGTAATGCGAAAGCACCGCGAAACAAGGCATTTTGGGGCGGCCGCCCGGTCAATTCCTCGGGCGACCAATCGAAGTCAACGTATTGTTTGAGCCAGTTAAGGGTGACTTTCATGGAATCAAACTTTGGATTTGAGGTAGTTGATGAAAGCAGAGCACGAAACCAAGAAATAGATTGCGTCTGCGCTCGTTAGATTTGGTTCATCGAGCATTGCGTGACGGATACCGCCTTCATCACTTGTGTAACCGTAGAGCTTTGAAAATCCCGCTTTAAGTGCCGGATGAAGCGAGTGTTTTTTTTCCAAAAGCTCCAAGGCGTCGCCCAGCGTAGCCTTTGGGTTTTTCGTAACTATCCGAGTCATGCTTTCGACTGCGGAAATGGATTCTTTTATAGAGTTTCGATAGTCCGGGTTTGTTCGGTTGCTTAATAACTCAATTGCTCGAGACAAGTGCTTTGAAACAGCGGAATACTTGTCGTCCAGCAAAGCTTTCTCAACCTCCGCAATCTCGGACTTACTTGTAAGCTCCACAATGTGGTTATCGACAAGTCGGTAGCCTGCTATACTTAGCGACATAATTTATTGCGGATCATAACCGGCAAAGACTGGCGAGTTCCGGGTTCGGCTCTGACCATTTCTCGAACTGGTTTTCAACGCTTTCAACCACCAGCGCCAACTTCGGAAAA
>Ga0315289_10001107_pt1 | contig 42176 bp, 64 predicted proteins | sample YL17G11_40_MG_FD_203452 | JGI IMG/M metagenome (GOLD analysis project Ga0315289, IMG submission 203452) | Sediment microbial communities from Yellowstone Lake, YNP, Wyoming, USA - YL17G11_40 | ecosystem: Environmental > Aquatic > Freshwater > Lake > Sediment | place: USA: Wyoming | collected... | reverse complement strand
TTTCATAGAAGCTAAAGAAAAAGTAATAGATAAACCTGAGCCGGCTCGTACACGAATAGTTATGTTTGAAAAAGTTGGTAACAGCAAACTTAGTTTTGAAGATATGATTGCAAATTTAACTGAAAGTATGGAAGATACTATAAATGCAACTTATGGTATGTTAATAGCACTTCAATGTTATGAATCTATGATTAAAAATTCAGAAATTAAAGCTGCTGAAAACTATATTGATACTTGTAAAGAAGTTAATAAGATTATCTCCTCATCAAATCCTGCATTGCCGGATGTCTCCTAATTAAATCTTCTCTATGGTCTTGCTCTACTGGAGTTACTCTAAAATTAACATCATGAGCAAATTCAGGATATTTCAATAACACTTTATATAATTCTTCCGGTACAAACAATCTTGGTTTAGATTGATATAAACGAATTAAATTTTCTAAAGATAAATCTTTTAATTCAAAGTTTTGTTCTGGTCTGTATGAACTCGGATTCATAGAATTTATTTGAACCTCTGGGTCAAGTAAAAAATCCATTATGAAATTATGATATTCCTTTTTTGGTTTAGTATTAGCTCTACCTCTTAATTGAATCAAATTGTTTCTATGAACATCCCCGGTAAGATAAGGGTGTTTGTCTTTTCTTAGAGAATAAAGTATTCCACTGCCACTTCCACAGTGTCCCATTGCTCTGGCTTCTTTATCACAATTGCTTTTTTGTAAGTTAATCCAATAATATCCATCAGGATAAGCTTTAACTATTTTACCACTTTCATCAACAATAGCACCAACTTTCAATCTCTGAACTGCTTCATACCAAGCATCTGCTCTTCTAGTAGCCTCTTCAAGAGACATTTCTCTTAAGTTTATATCGTCAGTTTCAGGGGCTATTTCTCGTCTGTTTTGTAAATACCCAATCACATGTTGAAATACTCCAGAAAAATATGATTTCTGTCTGTTTAGTTGATTCTTTAAGGAAGATTGTGTACTGTCTCCTTTTAAAAGTTTTTCAATTGTTGTGGCAATTATTGGCTTATCTCCTGAAATTCTTTTTATTGCTTCTTTTTTAAAATTATTTGCTAACCAAAGTTGGAACTTATCTGGATAAGTAGTCATAATCCATTCAGCTATATCTGAAGGTAGATTAATTTTTTGAGTTATTATATCTTCAATTTTATTTTCATTTATAAGAATCTTTCTTATTTCACTTATTAATGTTGATATATTTTTATCTTTTTTCATTATAAATAAATAGGTTTGCTTTTTTATAAAAAATAAGCTATTTTTAACTATGAAAACAAAAAAACCACGTCGAGAAAAAGTTAATACTACCATTAAAGAAAGCACTATTGAAAAATTCAATATTTTTTGTGATGATAATAACATTAATAAGTCAAAATTAATAGAAAAGCTCATTAAGGAGCATATTGAAAAAGAAAAATCTAAAAAATAATCACTACTATGTGGAATTTATTTTTTTTCCACATATTTATCTGTAAACAATAAAATGAAAACAGATAAAAGAGTACAGTTTCCCCTAACATTATCCGGCGAGCTTAAAAAAGAATTTGATAAATTCTGCGAAGAAAATGCTGTTAACAAATCTCAGTTAATAGAATGGCTTATATTACAACATATTGGAAAGAATGAAAAATAGAAAACCAAGAGGCTATTGGACAGAAGAACGTTGTTTAGAAGTGGCTTTAAAATGTAAAACAAGAAAAGAATTTGTTGAAAAATATTCTGGTGCAAGATATTCTGCTGTTAAAAATGGTTGGATAGAAAAATGTCATAAACATATGATATATTTAGGAAATTATTATAAAAGATTAATATATGCAGTCTTATTTCCAGATAAAAGTGTTTATGTAGGACTTACTTATAATCCCGAAAAAAGATTCAAAAATCACTTAGTAAGTAAAAAATCTTCTGTTTATAAACATATTAAAAATACAGGATTAAGTCCTGAGTTTAAAATATTAACTAAATTAATAGATAAACAAGAAGCTTCAATAAAAGAGGGTGTTTTTGAATCAAATTACAGAAAAAAAGGTTATAACATATTAAACAAATCCAAAACAGGAGTATTGGGTGGAGGTGTAACAAAATGGACTAAAAAATCTTGTCATATAGAAGCTTTAAAATATAATTCTCGATATGAATTTAAATTAAATAATCCATCTGCCTATAATGCTTCTCATAATAGTTATTGGATTGATGATATCACCAGTCATATGACCAACGGTATTAGGCCTATTGGATATTGGCACAATAAACAAAATTGTATTTTAGAAGCTAAAAAATATAAATATCGTTCTGAATTTAAGAAGAAAAACAGTACTGCTTATCAATCTTGTTGTAAAAACAGATGGTTAAATGAATGTTGTGCTCATATGATACCTAAAAAAAGACAATTAAAATGTAACAAATAATGTTTTTTTACGTTTAAAATATAAAATACACAATTATGGGATTAGATACATCACACAATGCTTGGCATGGGCCATATAGCAGCTTTAATCGATTCAGATATTGGTTAGCTGAAAAAGCAGGAATAAACCTGAATGATTATCTTGGATATGGACATCCAACTGCCACAAAAGAATTAACTTCTATTGACCACAAATTAATGCCTCTGTTCAATCATTCAGATTGTGAAGGTGAATTAACTCCTGTAGAATGTAAACAAATTGCTGAAGGCATTGAAGAAGTTCTGGACAATATGAGTAAAGAGGAAATTGAGCATCCTGAAAATACATATTCATTCAGTCACTTGAATAAAGCTAAACAATTCAGAGATGGATGCATTCTAGCTCATTCAAAAAACGAAAATATTGAATTTCATTAAAATAAAAATATGGAAGAAATAACACTACACAAATTCGATTTTAGTCATAATATGATTCATAAAATCGATGAAAAAGAACTTAACAGAAGATTGAAACTGATTTCTCCTTGTGTTGAAAAAGAACGCGAAATAATCAAAATGAAAGATTATGGCAATCCTATAAATCAATCTTTTTCTTGGACATATAAAGAAGGAGATGTTGTTGGAACAGTTTCTTTTGATGGAATTTCAGTAGAAGACCGACCGGCAGAAAATGGTGGATGGTATATGAAACAGGTGGCTGAAAAGGTTGGTGAATTTTTAACATTACACGGTTTTGCATATTATGGATTTTATAAACCTAGTTTAGAAGAGGTTTTATCACAATTACCGGCCGAGCTTTTCGATGAAGAAAAATTAGCAGGACGTAAATTGTATTTTACAAACAAAATGATAAGCGAAGATTTAAACACAGCTATGTTGAATCAAAACTATCACATTGCTAGAACATCTATTTACATAGACAAACTTTAAACTAGGACACTTTGTCCAAGTAAATGTCCTAGTTCAATTTTAACCTTCTAATATTTGTTTATTAGAAGGTTTTTTGTTTACTTTGTAATATGGATGTACAAACAAAGTATAATGATATAGTTTTGAAAATTTCAGCATTTGAAAAATTCAGAAGTGAATTAAATACAGAAAAACTTCTGTTAGAAAGAGAAAATTTTAATAAATTATTCGTTGGAAAATTTTGGAAATACGATAGGAGTTATGAAGTAGTTTATTCTTACTGCAAGGGTTCTGGTGCATATGCTGGAATGGGAACTTTTGATTTTTTCAAAATAACTGCCGCAGAAATGGTAACATTTAAAAAAGATTTTGAAGAATACATATATTCTTTTTGTGGAACAGAAATAACTGGACAAGAATACAACGAAGCTCTTGAAAAGTTTAAAAATACTTTTTTTGAATTTATGAGAGTAGAAAGAAAAACTTTAATTGAAAAATGTAAATAATGCAAAAATGTTTTGAGTGTGATAAAACAGAAAACTTGCACAACCATCATGTTGTTCCAAGAATTAAAGGAGGCACAAAAACAATTCCTCTTTGTGAAGAATGTCACGGCAAGGTTCATGGAAAAAATTTTTTAAATCTTTCTAATTTAATTAATGAGGGATTACATAAAGCAAAACAAGAAGGACGAATCGGAGGAAGGCCAAAAATATCACAAGAGCAAATTGATAAAATAATTGAGTTAAAAAAACTTGGTTACTCCAATCGAAAAATAGGTAGGGAATTAAATATCGGCAACTCAACTGTGGGATTATACATATAAAAACATAAATAATGGACTTTGAAAAAAAATATAAACACATTGGAAATTCTTATGCCAGTGTTCCTGCAGGATGGAAACCTATTGTTAAAAAGGCACTAATTGATATTGAAAAACTAATGTGGCCCAGATGGATGCCGATGTTCTTAAAACGTTGGATACACTGGTTAGCTACCGGTGGTTCTGTTGTTAGAATAAAATACTGGTGGGCTTACAATCTACGAACAAAAATAACTGGTGGTGCTACAATTAGAGATATAAAAGAAAAATATGCTACATTAAGAATTGACGGTTCTTTTACTCATAAAATGGGTGAAATAGTTGAAAGAGCCGAAAAAGAATGTAAAGAAACTTGCCAAGATTGCGGCAGTAAAGATAGTGTTGAATGCATTGAAGATTGGGGATGGTGGAGTAGATATTGCAAAACATGCAGAGACCATCCAAGGTTTAGTCCAACAAGAGAAGTTTTAATAGAAAAGATGTAACAAATACATCTTTTTTTCGTTTAAATAACAAAAACTTTTTTGTATGAAAAATCCTTTCAAACTATTCCTTATTTTGTTGGCTCCGGCCATTATGTTTTCGCAAACAGACACTCTTAAAAATAAAGAACTTAAAGAGGTTGTGATATCTGGCGTTCGAGCCGGCACTAAAGACCCAGTTTCTCAAAGTAATTTAAATAATTACTCTATTCGTAAGAACTATGCCGGACAGGACTTTAATGCCCTAATTGTTAACAAGGCACCAAGCTTAACTTTCTATTCAGACGGCGGCAATAATAATGGCTATATGTACTTAAGAATGAGAGGGATGGACCAAACTAGGATGAATTTCACCTTCAATGGTATTTCACTGGCCGAACCGGAAGATGCCGGGTTTTACACATCCAATTTCACAGATTTTTTAAGCAATGTAAATTCCATCCAAGTTCAGCGCGGTGTTGGAGTTACTCCGAGTGGTGTTGGAAATTTGGTTGGTTCCGTCAATTTCGATGGCCCCAACTTATCTGATTCTGCTTATAATGATATTCAAACCGGTTATGGCTCATTCAATTCAAGTCGTGTAAGTTCTGGGTTTAATACTGGAATTACAAAATCTGGTTTTGCAGCTTACGGCCGATTCTCAAATACATATTCAGATGGCTATCGTAAAAACTCCGGAACCAACGCGAATACTTTTTTTACATCAATTGGATATTACGGTAAAAAAGACATTTGGAAATTAACAGCATTCACTGGTAGTTCAAAAAACGAAATGGCTTATCTTGCTACAAGCAAAAAAGACATTGATTCACTTGGGCCTCGCACCAACTATTTATCACCGGATGAACGCGATGATTTCCGACAAAACTTTGTACAATTGCAACATACGCGTAAAACTGGCAAAAACTCTTTTTTAACAAGCAATGTTTATTACATAGGACTTCAGGGACAGTACGGAGTTTTATTCACCGGCACAATGTATAATTATGCTTTATCATCAGACTTATATGGTGCTATGAGTACTTGGGCTTTTGTAAAAAATAAATTTAGTTTTAGAATTGGTGCTAATGGAAATTCTTATTATAGAAATCACTCAATGTCTATTGCTCCTATAATGAGTCAAAATATTTATTCAAATCGCGGAGACAAAAAAGAACTAAGTGCATTTTCTAAAATGTCTTATAGTATTGGAAAACTAACTGCCTTTGTCGATGCACAAATAAGAACCGCAACATTTTCTTACAGACCAAGTTTTGGATATGGATTTGCTGTAAAACCGGTTACTTGGACATTCTTTAATCCAAAAGGAGGATTAACTTATCAGTTTAACAACAAATCATCTTCATTCGTTTCTATAGGTCAAATGCATCGAGAACCAACACGTAATGATATGTTCGCCGGCTTTGATGATATGGACACTTCAAATGTTTCTTTGATTGGTGATTTAACAAAAGTAAAACCAGAACAAGTAACAGATTATGAAGTTGGTTATCGTTTTAACAATAATAACTTCAGCTTATCTACAAATGCCTTCTATATGCAATTTAAGAACGAAATAGCAGCGATTGGACAATTAAGTTATATTGGACTTCCTTTGCGTAAAAACGTAGCCTCAAGCCAAAGATATGGCTTAGAGCTTGAATATGGTTATTGTCCTACAAAACATTTAACACTATCCGGGAATGCTACTTATATGAAAGCAAATATTGATAGTTACACATCAGACTTTGATACAGTGACTTATAAGAATGTAACGCCATTATTAACGCCAGAGTGGATTGTTAATCAAAATGTGTCATGTTCATTTTTTAATAATAAATTGGACATAACCGCTTCGACGCGATATATTGCGACTCAGTACCTTGGAAATGATAATAATAAGAATCTGGTAGTTCCGGAGGCTTTTACTTTTAATGGAGCAATATCGATTAGGCCATCTAAAAGAATTTCATTATCTTTGATGTGTAATAACATTACCAATAAAAGAATTTTCAATGGAGGTTATTCAATGCTTGGGTCAGCATATTATTATGTTGGTGCACCAAGGAATTTTTATGTAACAATGAATTATAGATTTTGATTAAATTAACTTGCATACAAGATTGTGACGATTCTTTTATTGAAGGAGAGAGTTACGATTTATTAACACGTAGAGGTGGTGGGTTCGTAGAAGTTCTAAGAAAAGACGGACATGCACGAGATTTTATTGTGGGATACGACCCTGGTTCTCCGTATTATAATATATTAGATGAGTATTTTAATCTGGTACCAGTGAATAAAAGAATGATTTTTTTTGAAAAGATAAATAATACGTGTAAATTTAAATTATGAATATATTAGAATGGATAGCAGTTTTGTTTACAATGGCATCAGTTATAATGCTTGGAAAAGGCAGTATATTTGGATGGGCATATGGAATAGTTGGCTGTATTTTATATGGTATTGTTTTTGTAGAACAAAAACTTTTTGCAAATGCGATTATTCAAATAGTTTTTGTATTACAAGGATTTTATGGTCTGTACCAGTGGGATAAAAAACAAGAAAAAGAATTTGTAAGTATAAAATTTGACTCTACATCATTATTATTAATTTTTTCATCAACACTAGGAATTGCATTAATGCTTAGTGTTTTTCTTTATTCTTTTATGTCTGGAGAATCGCCATTTATGGATACTATTCTATCAATGTGTAGTTTATGTGCTATGGTTATGATAATTAAAAGAATTGTTCACGCTTGGTTTTTTTGGATGGCTATTGATATAGGTTATGTATTTCTATTTTTAAAATCAGATATGTATGTCTCCGCCGGATTGTATCTAATTTTGATTTTACTCTGTATTAAAAACTATATACAGTGGAATAAAAAAACAGAAAATAAGATTATATAAAAAAAGCCCTTGAAAATACTCAAGGGCTTTTTTATTATAAGTTTTAATCTCTATTATCCACCAACTATTGTTGGAACGAAAATTGGCGATATTATATTGGCAAAATTAATTGTTTGGACTATTGAATTTGGGTAGTTAGCAATATTATATATTGGGAAATTAATATTATAACTAAAATATCCAGGCGCACTAATATTTCCTGTTGTAATTGATATATTTGCAATACCATTAAAACCAACGTCAAATGTATTAGTTGCATTAGCTGTTCCTGTAGATAAATCAATTATTGTTATATCACAAGTTGTTGTTCCACAAGCCGGAGCTATTGATGGGTCAAACTTAGCGGTATAATTATAAGTTGTAGTAGGTGCTATACGTGAGTTAAAAATTTGATTATCCACAAAATCAAAAATAGGTAAAATAGTAATTGTAGGAACAATTGCCGGAATTAAGTTTCCTATACCATTCCAGATACCAGACATCGCAGGTTTTGTTAATTTGTTTGCACCAAAGAAAAAACTAGCAAAAGTTGAAAGATACTCACTTGGAGCTCCTCCTGTTCCAATAGAACCTTCTACTTGGTCTAAAATATGCTTAGAAGTTGCGTGCCATACATTAAAAGGGAAATTAATAGTAACATAAGGTATAACCTCTTGTGATTTTGCTAATTTATTACATGAACCACCAACATTTGCGCCGGCTGGTCTAAATGATATGTTTCCGTAAAGACTGAATATCTGACTGATATTTAATCCATCTTTAATTATGGTATTGTCAGCCATAAAAGCTGTGTATACGTTGTTGGTTAAATAAAAAATTTGTACTCCCATGATTGTTTTTTGGTTTTAAGTTATTTGAGTATAAATAATGAATAATTTTGTTCTTTGGACATTTTTTGATAATTTTGATAAAACTGCCAAATTTGTAACATTTTTACAGATTTTTCGTTTAAACATTATAGTTATGGAACAAAAAAAATATAAAAACGGCTTAGTTTTAGGTAAGTTTATGCCATTACATAATGGTCATATGTTGTTAATTAGCTCAGCAGCAAAAGATTGTGAAAACTTAACTGTATTAGTTTGTAGTTTAAAAAGCGAGCCAATTCCGGGGAATTTGAGATACGGATGGGTAAAATCCTTCTGCAGTAATAGTGCAAGTAAAATTAATGTTGTAAACATCACAGAAGAACTTCCACAGTTACCGGAAGAACATCCTCAGTTTTGGGATATTTGGTGTGATTTAATTAAAAAAAACTGTCCAGATATTGAAGCTATATTTTCTTCTGAAGACTATGGATTTGAACTTGCCAAGAGACTTAACATAAAACACGAATTGGTCGATAAAGAAAGAATTAAACAGCCGGTATCTGGTACGGCAATAAGAAATAACCCATTTGCCAATTGGCAATACATTTATTATAAGGCTAAACCTTATTTTATGAAACGAATTTATTTTCTGGGTCCAGAATCTACCGGCAAAAGCACAACCTCCAAATTACTTGCTGATAAGTTTGATGTTAATTGGGTTCCTGAATATGGGCGATTTTTATATGAAGAGAAAAATGGCGAACTTGAATTTATGGATTTCTGTGAAATTGTCATAAAACAAAGAGATATTGAAAATAAGCTTACAAACAATTCACAAAAACCATTTATATTGTGCGATACTGATGTAATTACAACTAAAGTATTTTGTGAACTTTATTATCCGGAAGAATTTCATAAATTAGATGAGTTCTTTGATTTTCATATTAAAAAACAACTCGAAAATAATTGTCATTTTTTTATAATGTATCCAGACATTATAGAAGCCGTTCAGGATGGTACAAGAAAATTTATTAATTATCAAGCAAGAATGAAACATTACGATATGATAGTTAAAGAATTAACTAAATGGGACATACCTTGCACAGTATTAACTGGAGGACACGAACACAGAATTGAAACAATAGAAGAATTTATTGAAAATAGTAATTTTAACATTCAACCACACATAAACGATTAAATTATGAGACTTTGGTCAATTCATCCATCATATCTTGATGTACAAGGATTAAGCGGTTTATGGAGAGAAACGTTGCTTGCAAAGAAAGTTCTTTCCGGCTTAACAAAAGGATATAAAAATCATCCTCAATTAAACCGGTTTAAAAATCATAAAAAAACTCTTGTTGCTATAAATTGCTATTTGTTTTTTATTTGGTCCGAAGCTGATAAGAGGGGTTACTCATTCGACAGAACCAAAATAAGTGAAACATTAGATATGGGAGGAGTTGAATTAATTGATGTTAATCAAGGACAAGTTCAGTATGAGTTTTCTTATTTAATGAAAAAAATCAAAGAAAGGTCTCCTGAATGGTATACCAAATTAAATATTAAAGAATCTGAAAAAAAGATTTTGATACATCCGATATTTAAACAAGTACCCGGAGGAATAGAAGCTTGGGAAAAATTAAGTTAATGAGACACATAGAGGAATTTAATCCGAAAATTATTAACCATAAATACAATTTGTTTGAGAAAAATAATTTCTTAACAAATTTATTTTTAAACCTGATAAAAAATTCTGGATGGACAACTGTTTTATATTCAGACAAAGATGTTGTTGTTGTTTTTAATGAAGACACAAAAAGTTTAATTTGTGTACTGGTATCAAAAATGACCAGTACAGAATTTTCTAAAATTCAAAATTCAGAAGATTGTAGTATTGCATTTGGTCCAACAATATTCGCCTCAACAAAAGATATTAAAAATGATACATGGGGTATATTTATAGATGAAGAAACATTTTTAACCACGGAAATATTTTTTCACATTCAATTAAGAGAAGTAACCAAAAACTTAAAGATACCACAAATGTGGGAAGTTTATAATCATATTTTAATTTCTGTTTTTAAAAAAATAGATTACATAAAAACAGAAAAAAAAGAATACGAAAATAATTTAAAAAGTTTTTTTCAATTAAAAGCAAATATAATAAGAACTGAAAGTTGGTTAAAAACAGAACTTGATTTCATTATCAATAAAACACATAATTATGAATAACTGCAAATCATATTCAAGTTTAAAAATTGACATTCCTACTTTAACCGGAGTTATGGTTGAAAAATTTAAACAACCTTCAAGCTGTAAAACAGAAGTAATAACTTGGATGAATAGAGAAAATAAACTACATAGCTTTAATGGTATGCCAGCATTTATAAGAATTGGCCCCAATCAAATCTCTGTACTATGGGCTAACAATGGTAAACCTGGTAAAGAAATGTATATTGAGGTTAAATCCAAAATAGATTTTATTGCAGATAAAATAAAAAGTCGTAACTTTGAACAAAGAGCTAAAGGGAAAAAATAATGCCAACTATTACTTTAATGTCTGATACGCACGGACAACATAGAAAAATACCAAAAGAATGGCTTCCAGATACTGACTGGATATTACACACTGGAGATATATCATCAATAGGAACACTTGACCAAGTATCTGATTTTTTGGATTGGTTTAGTAAAGTTGGAAATTATAGTTTCCGTTGTTTTATAGCTGGTAATCACGATTGGTTATATGAAAAAAATTCTTATGTAGCGAAATCTATGACTCCTGATAATGTGATTTATCTTGAAAATTCAGAAGTTGTTATGGATGGAATTAAAATTTTCGGTGTACCACAACAAATAGAATTTTATAATTGGGCATTTAATGTACCAAAAGAAGGTATGAAAAAATATTGGGATGCTGTACCTTCAGATACTAATATTTTATTAAGTCATGGTGCACCATTTGGAGTTTTAGATATGACTCTTGAAGGGAAGAATACTGGATGTGAATATTTATTAAAAAGATTATCTGAATTAAAACAAATAAAACTCGAAGTTCACGGTCATATTCATGAAGCTAGGGGTATATTTGAAGGTGCTGATGGTCAGAAGATAATAAATGCATCTTTGCTTAACAGAAACTATAAAATGGTTAACAGACCTTATATTATAGACACTAACGGATGGAATATTATTAAGTAATATGGATATAAAAATTTATACAGATGGCGCGTGTTCTGGAAATCCAGGACGAGGAGGATGTGCTTGTATTTTGTTATATAAACAACATAGAAAGCAATTTTTTGAAAGTTATAAACATACTACAAACAACCGGATGGAACTTAGAGCCGTCCTAATGGGATTAATTAATATAACAGCAAGAGATAAAAAAGTAATAATCTACTCAGATTCAATGTATGTTGTTAATTCAATAAATAAAAGATGGGTTTTTGAATGGGAGAAAACGGCGTTCTCAGGCAGGGCTAATGCGGATTTATGGATGCAATTCTTAGAACTTTATAAAGAATTTAAAGAAATTGAAATGGTATGGGTTAAGGGTCATAATGGCGATGAAGAAAATGAAAACTGTGATGTATTAGCTACTTCAGTTATTAAAAATAGTTTAGTACCAGCAAAAGAAGATGTTGGTTATGTTGAAAAATCTAACAAAAAATAAAATGAAAGAAATACTTGAAAATCAAAAAACGGAAGCAAAGATTTCTGTTGAAACAATTATAGGTGATGAAGGAGTTACTTATGTTGTTAAAAGCAAAAAAGGTTCATTTACTGTAAATTGTGAAGGTGATGGTTTTTTAAAAGTAACCTCTGATAATAAAACTATGCAAAAAGCTGTAGGTGGTAGAGGAGAAAATGATGACAAAACCGCTTGGTTTACAAGCGAACATTGTACAACAGAATCAGCTGCAGTATCAAATGTTTTAGAACTTTTAATCACTATAAGTAAGTAATTATGAGTATATATTTATTAGTTTTTTTATTGGTTGTATTTTTATTTTCTGCATTTGCTACAAATGATGAATTTGAATTTATTTCAAATATTCTTTTTTCTCTTTGTGTAGCTGGTGTTTTATGGGGAGCTTTTGCTTTTTCAAATTATGAACAAAAAAGTAAATTTGTTTGTAAGGCACCAGTTTATATACAAGATAAAATAGCATTTTCTATTTTTAAAAATAATTTAATAAATTGTTCAGATAAATTTAATGCACAATTTAAACAAGGTGATAGTATATACGTTTTTGAAGAAGTGGATACTTGGATAAATGGAATTAGGTGGTCTGGCGGAGATTATCTTTTCCGATTAGATAAGGATGGTAAAAAATAATTTTGGAAAATTTATTATTAAATAAAAAAAACTCTCAAGACTCCCGGAACTTCAGAACTGACGAAGAGTTAAAATCTCATTTTATTTTAAGATTAGGGGAAAGGTATGGTATTTGGTTAACAAATGATGAATATAACAACATTCATCATTTTAAAGGATTTACACACAGCAATCTTATAGATGGTCCTATTATCATCTGGGCAGAACTATCTGCTTTTAAAAAGGTATTTATTATTAAAATAAAAGGTAAAAATGTTCTGGCCATTTATTCAAATAAGCGAGGAAGATTTATAACCGCGCTTCCTTGGGAAAGTTACGATGATGAAACTAGGTTTGTTCCAAGAATATTGAAAAAATTAAACCTAAAAGAAGAAGCTATTGAAAGATATCGTAAAATATTATCTATTTGTTCGAAAGAATACATAGATTTTGGTAATTCAAAAGAAAATTGGTATTTTTATAAAAAATGTTCCTATCCAAAGTTGTTAATGGCTGAATATAAAGGTGTATTAACAGTTGGTTATATTTACAAAGAAGTTATAAAAGAATTAATAAAATAAACACATGAACAATAAACCATTTAACCGGTTTCAAAACAAATACCCCAAAAAAGACGACGGTGGTTATAAGATAAACGAAAGGATATATGCCAAAAAGATTCGTTTAATCAGAGAAGAAGGAGAACCTATAATTTGCGATACTTCTGAAGCTATAAATCAAGCTTATGAATTAGGTTTGGATTTGGTGGAAATTTCACCAAACGCAGAACCTCCTGTTTGTAAAATAGTTGATTACAAAAAATTTCTTTATGACAAAAAGAAAAAGGAAAAAGATAATCACAAAAGTAAAAGCAGCAATGCTTTAAAAGAAATAAAAATGACTCCAAACATTGGAGAACACGATTATTCATTTAAAACTAAACAAGCTACTGAATTTCTTACAAAAGGCAATAAAATAAAAGTTACAGTATTCTTCAAAGGAAGAGAAATGGCTTATAAAAATAAAGGAGAAATGTTATTGCTTAAATTTTCCCAGGAAGTTATTGATTATGGCAAGGTGGAACAACTACCTAAACAAGAAGGTAAGTTTATGGCAATGATTATGATTCCAAGAAAAAAACAATAATGGATGCTGAAAATATTAAAATTCTTATTTTAGAAAAATTATTTAATGATATCGTTCCTAAAATAATAAGTTCAGAGAAAATTTTCAACCCAGATAGAAATGATTGGATGTTTTTTAAAACCAATAATGATGAAGGAGATAATATTATAACAAATTTTTCTATTTCGATATTTTTAGATAATATCGGAAATTTTGAATTGTGTGAAATAAATATACATCAACAAAGACGAATACGTCATAACAATAGGCGATTAGCTATGCTTGCTGGATTACCTCAATTTTATGAAGAAAATAATGATAATGAATTAGAGTTAACAAATTCAAATGAACAATTTAATAATAAAGATTTAGCCATCAAAAAAATATGTGAATTTATGAATCTAAAGTCTGTAATACACTTAGGGCAATCAGCAAAAAAACAACTTGATATAATTAATTCAGTAGATGGTATGCATTTAGGAACAATACGAAATATTTTAAACATTCCAGAAGGATTAGATATAGCAAACTTAGAAACAAGAAAAGTCCTATTGGAAAAATTTAAATAATGAAAAAAAGCAATCTATTCCAAGATATGTTGATATTGTTGCATGACAATATTTTTCCAAGTATAACTACAAGTTTACAAGAAATGTCAATGGAATATTGTCACATATCCATTCCTCCAGAATTTTCTATGACCTTTTTTAATTATATGAGAATAGGATTTCCTTTTGCTATAGAAAATCTTTTAAAAGAAAATGAAACACCAGTAGTTATTTTAAGTATTCGTAAAGATGGACAAATTTCATTAGCAGAAAATTTTGATATGGTTAATGGAACAATTCAATTGAGAAATAATATTGTTTTTTCTGATGATATTTCAGATTTTTTTAAATTGAGATTTGAAAATAATTTTTTATATTACATTTCCAATCAATTATCTCAAAGAGCTGCTCAATTCGAAAAAGAAAAGGGTATAATTTATGAATTATTGGATAATATGAGTAAAATAAGACCAAAATTAAAAAGAAACATTTTAGTTGAAAAATTGCAAAAAAATTACTAAATTTACAAAATGGAAAATTCAGACGATACAACATTCGGTTCAGACGACATAACATTTGGAGAAGAACCACTAATGGATAAGCCTTTAAAAAAGGCAGATGAAAATGAGGAGATTGATAACGACCCAGTTATTTATACTCCAAGCATAAAAGAACATGAGGTTGTCTTTGATAACCAATGGTTAAAAGTAAAGAAAAACGGCGGATATATGTATTCAGAAAGGAAAGGCGTTGATTCTGTTGCGTTTATTTTTATAGCAATAAATGCAGCTGATGAAAGACGAATAGGTCTTATTCACGAATATAAGGACCCAATAGGTAGTTTTTTAACTACAGCATTTGGAGGCTCCATAGATGATGAAAAATATCATAAAAATTTAAAACTTCTCGTGAAGGACGAAGCTATGGAAGAAGCTGGATTTGATGTTAATTTCTCTCAAATTCAATATCACGGCAAAACAATGGTTTCAACTCAAAGTAATCAATTTTGCCACTTATTTTCCATAGAGGTAAATAAGATGGACCAAGGTGATAGAACTACAACAAATCCAACAGAATTAAAATCTGCAGTATCTTGGCTTTCTATGCCGGAAATAAAAGATGTACAAGATTGGAAATCTCAAACTATCATTTTAAGGAGAATGATGGCTAAAAACGGATTAGTATTTGTAAGTACTCCTAAAAAATAATTACAAAATGCCAAAGAAATATAAACGAACCACAAAGGGGAAGTACGACAGAAAAAAAATCTGTCAGTATTCTGTTGTCAAATCAGAAGAAGGTAAAACCTACACCATTGGAGAGTTTATAAAAGAGTGGGATACAGCTACTCAAATAAGCGAAGAACTTGGTTTTGATAAAAGTGCGATATTAAGATGTTGTAAAGGGTCTCAAAAAAAATCTTATTGGTACATTTGGAAATTTAAAGAATCAGAAGTAATCGAAAATAAAAAAAATAAAAAAGAACTTCAGGAAGAAAAAAGAAGTGCTTAAAAAATTCAAATAAAATGAACCGGGCATTTACAAATTATAGAATAAATAAAAACATTGACCGTTCTGGAGTTAATTCTTTAATTAAAATCTTAAAAAAAAGAACTAACGAAACCTCGCTGGCAGTTATCACATCTATTGGAGACAATGGTGAAGATGGTAAAATTCAAGAGGCTTGGGCTTTGAATAAATTTAAAAATGGTAAGTTTCAATTTGACTGCGTAGAAAGAAGAGATAATTCATTAAAAACATTTATCTTAAATTCTCTGGTTTTACATAAATCTTTTGTAATAGTTTTGGTTTGTGATATGAAGCAAAAAATAAACAAAAAAGATATAAAAGAAATTTGGGGATTTAAACTTTTAGAAGAAAAAGGAAAAACAATTTTAAAAGAAATTACTAGTGAAGAAATTTATCAATACTCTACTGTAAATTTAAGAACCGGCAAATCTATGCCTCCTACTGAAGAAGTTGTTTATTGCGGTCCAGACGGCAAAATATGCGGTTGGGATATGATTTAAAACAAAAATATGAGAGAAGAAATATCAGAAAAAAAATTTGATTTATACAAAGATGTTTTATTTGAGATTATAAATAAAAATCTTGGTGTAGAAGAAGAAGTTATCGCTTCTAAAATAAAAATAAGAGAAGTTGCAGATGCCAGAAGGATTATTGTAAAAATTTTAAAAATGGCTTTTCCTAGTTCAAAGTTATACAACATTGGAAATGTTGTAAACAGAGGACATTCAAACACAACACTTCAACTAATTGAGCACAAAAAACTTTTAAATACAGATGTGCCATACACAAAAAAATTCAGATTAATCGAATTTGAATTTAAAAAAGCTATTCAATTAAAAAAATCTCTTTCGGAGTTACAGGAAGATAAATATGAGCTGGAGCGTGAACTTTTAGTTTTAAATTCCTTAATTCAAGAAAGAGAATTAAAAAGAGTTACTTCTATGATTCCTTCGGTTGTAACTTTTTAACAATTTTTCCGTTTAATCAAGTATGGAGCAAACAATAAAAGACATTGAAATTTATAGAAAAGAAATGGCTAAGTCTATGATAGACAAGTTGTTCTTTTTAGAAAAGGTCGATGTTGGTCTTATTGTGGATTTCGGTTGTGCAGATGGTGTTATGCTTAATTTCATAAGAGAGTTAAGACCGGACATAAATCTTGTTGGATATGACATTTCTCCTGAAATGATTGAATTGGCTAATAATAGTGATATTTGGGAAGGCAAAGATAAACCACTATTCACTTCTGATTGGAAGGTGGTGGAATCATTAGTTAAAAAACATCAAAATAAAGGTGAAGAAACGGCCATAACTCTCTCATCTGTAATTCACGAGGTTTATTCTTATGGAGATTCAAAAAGTATTGAAACATTCTGGAATAATCTATTTGATACTGGTTTTGATTATATCATAATCAGAGATATGCTAACTAGCGGAAATGTTGACCACGAATCTTCTTTAAAAGATATCGAAAAAATATACAAATCAAACAATCAAAATATTTCTGAATTCGAGGCGTTTTGGGGTCCCATTACAAATCAAAAAAATCTTTTGCATTATCTTTTAAAATACCGTTACAATAAAAATTGGTTCCGGGAATTGCGCGAAAATTATATGCCAATAACATTGGAAGATATGTTAAGCAAAGTACCAACCATTCGTTATTCTTATGAATACTTTGACCATTACGTTCTGCCTTTCATAGCTAAATCTGTAAAAAAAGAATTTGGAATAACCATAAAAGAAAATACTCATATTAAATTAATTCTTAAAAGAAGTAATATATGAAATTAGCGCTGGACATACACGGAGTAATTGATGCTCTTCCTGATTTCTTTTCTCCTCTAACTAAAGCCATAGTTGCCGCTGGTGGTGAAGTTCACATTCTTACTGGTGGCACTTGGACGGAAGAACTTGAACAACAAATAAAAAATTACGGAATTGTTTGGACACACACATTTTCTGCATATAATCATTTAATTGAAACCGGTGTGAAAACCACCGGAGAAATCGTTTTTCCTGATGGGAAGATACAAAAGAAATTTGAAGATGGTCACTGGGATAAAGCAAAAGGTGATTACTGCAGAAAACACAATATTGACCTGCACATTGATGACACATTAATTTATAACGAACATTTCACAACTCCTTTCGCGAGACTTTGGACTCACAACAACAAACCAAAAGCTTCACATAAAGACATAAGACATTTAGATTGAAAACATACATTTTTGAAAAAATAAAAGGATTTTTTATCTCATTCATTCAACGAGTGAGACCATTTTACTTTGATAGAAAAACATTGAATTTTAAAAAATTGGATGGTTGGTTCATTATGATTATGATATCTTTTTGTTCTATTTCATTTACTGCTGGTTGGATTTTTTCATCTAAAAATGAAATCAAAAAAAGAAATCAGTATAATGAAGAGGAAAAATTAATGTTTATCAAAAGAGGAGATAAATTTAGTGAAGAAAAAATGATACTCTTCATAAAAGAATTAAACTTTAGATTTCCTGAACTTGTTTATGCTCAAGGCGTATTGGAATCAGGTTCCGATTTTGATAGTGACTTGAATGTGGAAAATAATAATTATTTTGGTATGAAAGATGCCAATAAAAGAATAAATATTCAATCTGGTACACAAAATGATTATGCTTATTATAACAATTGGAGAAATTCAGTTATAGATTTTTCTTTATTTGCAGCCACTTATTTAAGAGAATTTGAAACGAAAGAAGAATATTATCAATACATTGAGAGACATTATTCTGAAACTCCTGGCTATATAGAACGAGTTAAGAAATTAGAACAACAATACTTTGATAAGCTCTCAAAAATCGAAGCCAAGTCAAGTTATGATATGTTGGATTTAAATAATAACGATTCACTTAAAGTCAGAAAGAAAAAGGTTAAATCCTCCAATAATCCCTCAACAGTCCTAGATAGCACTTCAAAACCAGATACTTTATAAGCATTGTGTTTATTAAAACTATTTGCTATATTTGAACTTAAAACCTATTTAAATGGCAAAAAAAACAGCAGATTCAGGCAAGAAAGTTCTAATAGTTGAATCACCTTCCAAAATAAAGAAAATCAAAGAAATTCTTAAAGGACTTGGTTCAGAATATAAAGATTACGAAGTAGCAGCTTCATACGGTCACATAACAGAATTAGCAAAAGGTGCCGCCGGCATTGATAAAAAAGATAATTTCAAGCCATCATATAATGTTTCTGCAGAAAAGAAAGAAGTTGTAAAAACCTTGCAGAATTTCCAAAAAAACGGATTTGAGTTCATTCTTTCAAGTGACCCTGACCGTGAAGGAGAAGCAATTTCATGGCACATAGCCCAAACTTTGAAATTACCGCTGGCCACAACCAAACGAATCACATTTACAGAGATAACAAAAAAAGCTGTAGAAGATGCTTTAAAAGCTCCGAGAATAATAGATATGAACTTGGTTAATGCACAACAAGCCAGACGTGTTTTAGATAGGCTTGTTGGATTTGATTTATCCGGATTACTTTGGAAAAAAGTTCAACCAAAACTTTCAGCCGGCAGAGTTCAATCTGTTTCTGTAAGACTTATCGTTGAGAGAGAAAAGGAAATAACAGCCTTCGATTCAGATGTAGACTTTAAAACAACTGGTACATTTGAAACTAAAAAAGGGATTTCAATAAAATCTATTCTTGATAAAAGATTTAAAGATAAAAAAGGCGCCAAAGAATTTTTAGATAAATGCGTTGGAAAAGAATTTATAGTAAATTCATTAGAGAAAAAACCCGGAAAAAAAACTCCATCAGCACCATTTAGCACTTCTACATTACAACAAGCTGCAGGTAGCAGACTTGGTTTTGCTGTTGACAGAACAATGAAGGCCGCACAAAAACTTTATGAAGGTGGTCATATTTCTTATATGCGTACTGACTCGGTATTTTTATCTGAAGACGCGATGAAAGCAATTACTGCAGAAGTCAAGACCAGATTTGGAGATAAATATTTAACCAACAGAAGCTTTAAAAACAAATCAAAAAATGCTCAAGAGGCTCACGAAGCTATCAGACCTACACATATGGAAATATCCAATGCCGGAAGTGATTCTGATGAGCAGCGTTTATATGAATTAATCTGGAAGAGAACAATCAGCTGTCAAATGAGTGATGCTCAAGTTGAAAATACAACAGTAACAATAGGCACGACCGGAATAAAAGAACAATTTATTGCTAAAGGTCAAATAATGAAATTTGATGGATTTACTAAAGTTTATTCAGAAGATGTTCCGGCAGACTCAACAGATGATGAAAATGAAGAATCAGATTCTAAAGCATTACCTCCATTAGAAAAAGGTGATAAATTATCATTTAAAGAAATTGTATCTGCTCAATCATTCACAAAACCAACTCCGAGATTTAATGAACCGGGTCTTGTTAAGAAAATGGAAGAATCAGGAATTGGTCGTCCTTCCACTTATGCTACAATCATCAAAACAATACAAGACAGAGGATATGTTGAAAAGAAAGATATCCCAGCAAAAGAAAGAAAAATAGAAACACTAACAATATCCAGTAATGGAAAGATTGACGAAACTGTAAAGGTAGATAAATTCGGTGGAGAAAAAGGCAAGTTGGTTCCAACTGATATTGCCGGCGTTGTTGTTGAATATCTAAAGAAACATTTTCCTGAGATAATGGATTATGGTTTTACCGCGGACACTGAAGGTAAACTCGACACAATTGCAGATGGTGGCAAAGACTGGACTGCAATGATTGGAGATTTTTATAAACCATTCACTGAAACACTTAAAAAAGCCGCAGGAGAAGAAGGTAAGGCTGGAATAAGAGAACTTGGAAAAGACCCAAAGACCGGTAAGGTTGTTATTGTAAGAATTGGAAGATATGGCCCAATGATTCAACTTGGAGAAGGTGATAAAGATTCTGAAGATAAACCTAAATTTGCCAAACTAAAAGAAGAACAAACATTAGACACAATAACACTTGAAGAAGCTTTAAAATTACTTGAATGGCCAAGGGTTTTAGGAAAGCACAAAACAGAAGAAGTTACTGTGGCAATTGGAAGATTTGGACCTTATGTTAAAATAGGAAGCGTTTATGCTTCTATTCCAAAAGAAGAAGACCCATCTGAAATCTCTTTAAAACGAGCTATAGAGATATTTGAAGAAAAGAGTAGTGCAAAGAGTAACAACACAATAAAAGAGTTTAAAAAGGAAGGCATAAGCGTTTTAAAGGGTCAATATGGTCCTTATATTAAATCCAAAACCGGTAATCATAAAATACCGGCCGGAACCGATGCTGAATCTTTAACTTTAACTAAATGCCAGGAAATCATAAAAGAAACTGGAGATAAACCAAAGAAGAAATTTACTAAATTCAAAAAGAAGTAATGGGCGTATGTGGTATGTGTGGAAAGTCAATGAAAGATTGCAAGGAAAATATTTTTTGCCCAAGAACAATAATTTCCAAACATGCACATATTACTATAGAAAATGAGTTTGGTGAAAAAACTCCATATTACAGTTTCGCTTCATCAACTGCAGCTATGGAGGAATATGCAGAAAATATTTTACTAAAAGAAAATATAGGAACTCGAGAAACATTAATAGAAAAAATTGAACAATAATGGGAATACCTCACTGCGGAGTTTGTGGAAAACGTCCTTTAATATGCGAAAATGACCCTTTATGTCCAAGAGGAGTTTTGAGAAAACAGAAATGGCATACCATACCAACAGAAGGTAAAGAATTTTCTGAAATATACATAAAGATGCCTGATGTTATTAATGCAATGATGGAATTTGCTAAAAATTATAGTCTTAACGAATTAAAATTTACAAGAGAAATATTAACAGAAAAAACCAAAACAAATGAAAACAATAGCAATTTATTGGAATAAATTTTCCAGATGGGTAGACAGAAATTTAGGATATTTCTTAACCAATCCTCATTATTACTGGCGTCTTAAGGATAGATTGGAAGCACAAGAACATTTAGACGACAAAAGAGAAGTCTAAAGTTGCAGCTCTTACAATTTTTGTTCTTTTAATGGTATTTAAAAAATCTTCATCAACATAAATGAATATTGGTAAATGACTTTTAGATTTAATATAGTTTGTCAAAGCTTTCATACAGTCAAACTCTTCACCATACATTGATTCATTCCAATTTAATCTGTATGAATAAGATGAAAGTGGTCTTGATTCTAATTTTTCCATTTCTGTGATTTGTCTGTGATAAAAACATTTAAATTTTTTATCTATTTTGCATTTCTCAAAAATAACTTTTCTTGTAATTAAATCACAATAATCCGATGCAGGTCTTTGCAAAATTGCTTTATCTAATTTTGAATAGAGAACGACAAAAGCTGGAGTACCTACAAAAAATACATTATCTAAAGGGACTTTGTTTAAAGTTAATATGTTGGCAACATATCTGTGATAATCTTCTAAAACATGTCTGTTTTTGCCAGCATTAAATTCACTTATTAAATCACGATTAGACATTATTTAAAAATAAACTATTTTTTAGAAAAAATCAATAGTCTACCAATAAATAGAAACTAATTTAAGACATTATAAGATACTTTTTTCGATTAAAGATGAAATGAGAGCGAATTGCCTTTCTGATTCGTCTAATATGGTTGCAAATTCTTTTGAGGTTAGATATTCTCTTTGTTTCAATATATCATTTCTATATAAACCGGTTACGAATGCACCTATTCCGGCTAGGATATTTTTATGTTTTATAAAAAAGCTTAAAGTATGAATTGTTGATATGGTTACCATTTTATGAACCTCATAATATTCTTCAAGAGTAAAATCCCCATAACCATAAAATGCAGACCTGAAAATTGATGTTTCGTATTTACCAACAAATTTTTGAGCGTCCATTACATTTACGCAAAACTCATCGAAATTAAGAATTTTTGTATTTACAAATTCTATTTCTTTACATCTGTCCGCTATTATTTCATATTTGTCAGACTCCGTAGAATCTTCATCATCTTCATCTTCTAACACATCAGCGCTCACAAGATAAGAATCATAAACGTATGCAATAAGATTTTCTGATATTTTTACTCTTGTTTTTTCAGACTCGTAAATAAGGCCACCAGAATCAATTATTTTATCATAATCCTCTGGATGTTCTTCTGAATATATTTCCCAACCTTTTTCGTAAATTTGTTTGGCAATTATATCACCTTGAGCTTTTGTTTCTACAGAAAAAATATCTGATACCTCAACCTCTAACTCAAGGCCTTTTCTGATGTTTAAAGAATCTAATGTCATTAATTTATCCTTGATATAGTGTTGGTCTTGTTCTGTTGTACTCGATTTTTTTAATCAAGTGCTTTTCTATATCTATGTCGTAAAATTCAATAATCGAACCTAAGTAAAATAAAATGTGAGATAATCCATAATCTTTATCTTCAGTAGAATGAAACATACAAATATGAATTGCTTCATTTAAGAAGCGCGGTGTGTTCCCGGCAAATTCCTCGGTGGGTTTTACATTTCTAAAAAAATAATTTAATTCAGTATGTTCACATGGCGCAATCCAAGGATTAACTTCAGTGATGTTTATTTTTTTACCACCCATAATATCTGTTATTCTTAAAATAACATTTGCGATTTCATCTTCAAAACTATCCTTGATGTATGTTTTGAAATATTCTTTTTTTGAAAATTCAATTTCTTTTGGGTCTAAATATTCTTTTCTGTCAAGAGTATTTATTGACGCTTCGTAATTTGTCCAGTCAGCTTTTCGGCCCTTCTTTACAGCCTTCGCTATATCTCCTACATTTGATAAAATGTAAAGAATTTCTTCTCTTAAATCTTTTTCTTTTTCCCAGAAACCACGGTCTTTGCCGAGAGTGTGAGATGCTTCGATTAACATATGAATATCCATAGAACAAATATAATGAAATTTTATAAAATAAAAAAATCCGGAGTTAATTTTTCTCTGGATTTATCGATTAAATTCATTCTTATAGTCCCAATATGGTTTTCGACTTAACTTATAGAATGTTTCATCTTCTATTGGGTCACTTTTCCAAGGTCTGTAACAAGAATAAATATAAACATCGTGTGCTGACTTTGGTTTATAACACCAAGTAGGCTCACTTATATAAACTTCAATTACAATTTTTTTATCTTTCAAAGCGAACATATATTCTTTAAGTTTCCTGGAGGCTTCATATACCCACTGGGTCATAAATACAATACAGTCACATTCACCTATCTCTTTTAAAACTTCTTCAAATGGTACTTCTTCCAAGTTGAATAAAGCTTTATATTCAATCTTATTTTCAACCAACCTTTGTTCAAAGCAATCCAATCCATTATCTAACGAGTTATCATTCTCGAGAAATAATACTTTTTTACCTTTCAGGGTTTTTAAAATATTTTCAGATGGAGTTGAAATTTTCATTTTTTATATTTGAAAAGAAAAATATAATCTTTTTGTTTTGTGTGAATTTAACTTTGAAATAAGCGATGTTAATTCCTAAAAAATTAAATCCAAAAATAACTTGCTCCGGCCATATTTCATAGGAAGCAATAAGGTTCCATTGAAGTTTGCTGAATTGTCTTTTTCTGAACTTAAACACTTATTGTATTTTTAAATTTGACTTATTGAGAGATTCGTTAAATTTGGTGTGTGAAGTATTTTTATCAGCTTGTTTTTTCACTTTGTCTTCATCCGGGATTGCGACATTTAAACGCTTGAAATTTAATTGACTCTTTTCTTTTATAGAGAAAATAATAGAAATTAACACAAGTATTGATGAAACCATAAATGAAATTTTAGCTAAATTTAAACTCAAAACCACAGCATCAAGGCTAGGTTTTTCAAATGGAATATCACTTATAAACCAAAATGAATTCATTGTACACCAACTCCAAGAAGCGACAAAGTTTAATCTTTCACTTATTTTTAAATCTTTATCAAGGAGAGCATTACTGGCGGCTACTCCCAAACAAACAACTGCCCAAAACATAAAAATAATAGCGACATTATAATTCTTTGATAGCCAGAAAAAATCCATAATCAACCAACAAATTGTTCCGATTGCTTCTGGTATGTAATACATTTTTTTGTTCATAATTTATTATTTTGATTTAACTAAAGCTTTTTGTAAAGCATTATTTTGAGATTCCAGCGCAATAATTCTTTGTTTAAGGTCGTCTATTTTATTTCCAAGACTTACTCGATAAAAAAATGCAGAATCTTTCATTCTCTGATTTTCAGAGCTTAATTCAATAGCCATTTTATTATAATGTCTTTTCAATTGAATTTCAGTCCACATAGTATCTCCGGCCTGATATCTGTATGAGGTTAAAAAATTAACTTCTCCTTTAGTCGGAGCGCTTTGACATTTAAGACTAACTTCATAAGTTGAATCTGTTAAGGACTTCACACTGTCTATAACAACGTAATTTTCGTCTAAAGTTATTTGATTTCCACAAGAAATTAAAATAACTGACATCAATGCGATTAAAATTGTTTTTTTCATATTTTATTAATTATCCTTCGTATTTGTCTGATAAATTCAACATTATGTTTAAAAGTTTTTTGCAAACTTCAGAATCACTGTCAGTTTTGTTTATACCTTTAATACCTTTATTATAATCATTTATAAGATTAATGCAAATTTCGTTCTTTTTATTAGAACTTGCAACATAATTAGTAACAAACTGTAAGAATTTATTTTTAAAATTTCTATCTTCTGCTCTTGCATCCCATTCTTCCTGAGTATACAACTCAATACCGGCAGTTTCAAAAGTATAATAAAGAGTTCCCATTGGGCCTTTACGATTCTTTTTACCAAAAGACATAGTACGAGTACCTGCTTTTTTATCATAAACCAAATCAATGTGCACATCCATAAATTGCATTATGGTATTACGACCGGCAAATTCACCTTCTTTAGTGTTGTGTCCAATCACAAAAAGAACTGCGTTATTGTCTTTTACCCATTGTCTTAACACTTGGCTAATATGATTACAAGCATCTTCCTCGGACATTTCAACAAAATCCTCCATAGCAACTGCCTGCAAAGAATCAATAATAATTACTTTTGGTTTAAGAACATCAAGCTCATTCATAAAATCATCAAAATGAGGATGAGATTTTTTATCACACATATAAGCATTGTCGTGTAATGGCTTAACATTAGAAGTTTGTTCACAAACATCTTTAGCCTCAACCTCGCGCTCATACATACAAGTAACTGTATTTGTCAACCAATTCATTAAATTAACCATTAATGTTGTTTTACCGGCACCAGATGTTCCAGAAACAAATATGGCAGAACGTAAAACCATTCCTCCGCGACTAGAAAACCAGTTATCGAATTTTTCGTTACCAGTCTTTAAAGTTGGGTCATTACTAACAACCACATCTTTTACTTTGATACTTTTAATTTGATTTTCCATAATAGTTTGTTTTGCTCTTAATAATTTAAACGTACAATTCACATAAATGTTACACATTAATAGCTTTTTTTCATATTTATTAGAAATAAGTACTTTAAAACTATGGAAAGCAACATTTTAGAACTATCAATGGCCATTTTACCTGTTTTCCTATACTCAGTATTGGTTTATTATATGGTTCCAAATAAGTTTTTGTCCCAAAGAAGAGCTAGGAGATATTTGGTTACCGGAATGCTCTCTCCGACACTGGTATACGTTTTTAATTATATTCTTCCAAAATGGAGTATGCAATTAACGTCGGGCAACCCATTGTTGGTATTTGGATTCCAGTCATTTATACAGATTGGTTTAATAGAAGAAACAGCCAAATTTTTAACATTTTGGTGGGTATTTTCACAAAGAAGGAGTTCTATACATGATTTACCAATAGCAACTATGTATTATTGTATGATGGCATCTGGAGGATTTGCTTTAATAGAAAATATATCTTATTTGATGAATTATGGAGATGGAGTATTGTTTGCAAGAGCTATTTCAGCAATTCTTTTACATATGATTTGTGGTATGATGATGGGATACTACATACAAAAAGCTTTTTCTGTTAAAAATGTTTTAATTGAAAAAGAATCTTTATTCGAAGGAATTAAACCAGATTTTCATAAATGGAAATTTATTTTAATAGGAATAATTGTTGCAACAATTTTTCATGGAATATATGATATGAATTTATTTTTACCATTTAATGTATACAGTTCAGTTTTTTTATCCATTATACTCTTTTTTGGTTTATTTATTGTAAAGTTTATGATTGATGAAGCTATAAGAAAAAGTGTAGATATTAGAAACAAAAACTTTAAAAAAGATTTAGAATACTTTTGATATGAGAACCACTGAGAGAACAAATAAAAGAATAACAATAGAAGTCACAAAAATTGAGATTTCTCAAAAAGGCTTTGATTCTTTGTGGGATGAAGTTAGAGAGATATATCCAGAAAACCTATATGATGTGGAAAGTGTCGAAGATTCAGATGGTGGTAAAATTGTTACCATAAAACTGAAGTTTAAGAAAAAATAATTAAAATATAGGAACAATATAAAAATCGGTGTTTAACATTGAAATTATTTTTACTTCAACATTTTCAAGAATTACATAATTAAAAGAGGTTGAAAAAGATTTTATTTTCCCATCATTAACAAGTTTTTTGCAAATATTTTCATTATCTAAAAAATTCTTTCTTGTTTTTTCAAAAAGAACATTTTTTCTTTTAAGCATATAAGAAACAAATTCAAGAAAAATTCTTCTTTCTACCTGAATATTGCAATAGAAATCTTCTCTTATGGAAGAAACTTTGTCTGTATCAATTTTTATCATACCATAATCATTAATTCTGTCCACACATAAGCTGCACATCAAAAATGGGTCTTCTGGGTCTGTCTGGTCCAGACTAACAAATATGGCTTTGTAAGATGTCATTATATTCTTTGAATGTTTATTTCTTTTAAACATTTACCCGGCACCGTAACGTAATCACAAAAAATATCTTTTATTTCGAAAGCCAAAAGTTTCTTATTTGGGCCCTCAATTAAAAATCTGGTCCCAGCGGCCATATTGTTAATTTCTTTTGGTAACTGTATATCCGTTTCTTCGTAATCCAAATTTATCTTTAACTCAATATGTTCATCATTATCTTTTTTCTCAGAAATAGAATTGATTATTGTTTGAATTGATTCTAAATCTATTTTTTTGATATTTTCTTCAATCTGTGCATTTTTCTCTTTTATTACCAAATCCATCCTAGCAATAAGCTCATCAAAATGTTTTTGTTTTTCAGTAATAATATCTTCAAACATTTTTTTGTTTTCTTCGATAATTTTTGCAAGCTCTTCTTTTTTACTTTCCGTGACTTCCTTTATTGAGGAATTCGCTTTCTCTGCAACATTACTTAAGTTTGCAAGACTTTCCTGCTCTGGAGTTAAAGAACTCTGCGTTTTAATGGTTCTTTCGCCATTAGAATAGCTTTCAATTAAATCCTTGATAAAGTTATCAGAACCGGCTCTAGAATCGAAATTAGCGCTTCCTTTAAAGTTATATTTAAAGTAAAATGTTTTTATCGCCTCAAATTCTCTACCATTATAATTTTCCAACAAAAATGGGACGTCAGATTTCTTTGTATGATTATATTTGTCATACAAGTCTTCTAATAGGGTTTTAAAATGTTCTTTGTTCATATTATTAATTAGGTTAAAATAAAGAAAGGGGAATAAATTCCCCCTTCTTTTTTGTTATATGTGGCCTGCTAAGTCCGAATTAAAATGGAAGGTCTGAATCGTCATCGGCATTTGCTGTTACGGCTGCTGGAGCTGTTTTTGCTGGAGCTGTTTTTGCTTGAGCTGTTGCTGTAGCACCTGCTTCAGCACCGGCTCCATCTTCACTTTTCTTAGAACCTAAGAAAGTAACGTTACTTGCAACGATTTCAGTTGCATATTTCTTAACTCCATCTTTATCATCATAAGAACGCGTTTGGATTTTTCCCTCAATAAAAAGTTCTTGACCCTTTACTACGTTTTTCGCGATGATTTCAGCCAATGGGCCCCAAGCTACGATGTTGTGCCACTCAGTGTTAACCACTTTGGCTCCGGTTTTGTCTTTATAGTGTTCAGACGTTGCGAAAGAAAAGTTTACAACTTTGCTATCACTTTTTAAATTTTTAAGTTCTGGAGTTACTCCAGTTCTTCCTACTAGGATTACTTTGTTTACTGACATTTTTTTCTGTTTTTATTGTTATACTTAATTTATTTGATTACAAATATAATACTTTTTTTATTATTTACCAAAGATTACCGAATATTCCTTTTTTTTTCTTATCAGAAGGGCTTACATAAGTAGGAACATATTCGCGTCCTTCTTTTTTAGCTTTTTCCTTTTCTTTTTCTTCTTTTTCAGCTCTTTGCTTTCTTATTTTTGCAACCTCTTCATCAGAAAGATAATCGTGCATTCTCTTTTGACTTCCAGGACTCTTTGTTAAATCGCCTCTGTTTGAAGATTTTATTTTATTTATTTGCAAGAATTCAATAACGGCATCAATCATTTCTCCGGTAGCTCTTGAATTTTGATAACCTTTAAGTTGCTCAAATTCTAAACTGCTGGCATTTCTAATCAAACCAAGAGTTGCTCTTTCGTTTGAAATTAAATGTTGTACGTGGACAGCCAAATAATTTCTGTTGATAACTTTATCTAAATAAGTGTAAACACAATGTCCCATTGTCATACCTTCTTTATTCAAGTTTTCTAAAGTAGAAACCACAGAAAAACCAACATCACCCACTACCATATTCATATCCTTGAATTCTTCTACACTTTTCTTGTAAAATTCAGCCTTTTTCGCATCTTTGATGGCGTTAAATCTAGCTGCCAAGTCGTCGTGAACTGTTTTAAGTTCTTTAACGTCTTTTATTTTATAAATATAGTTATCATTCAATTCTAATAATCCCATTGTACGCAAAGTATCTGCATATAAATGGATAAAGTTAGTTTGTCCATTTTGAACATTATCAAGCTCTCTGTCTAAGATGTGCTTAATTTGTTTAATATAAAACGGAATGTTATCGTCAATTCTTTCTCTGTCTAAAGCGCGATAGAATTTGTACAATCTATCTGCTTCATAATTTTGAAACAATGTTTCAATATCGGTTTTATTTAAATATTTTTTTCTGTAAATGCTCAACAAAATATCGATGTCACTTGGGGCCATAATATTTTTGTAAATAACCGGACTGATTCTTAAATAATTTGCATCAGAATCAGCTTCTTTATTTGGATTTACTCTCTTGTTATCAAGAGGAGCTTTTAAATTACCAGTCGTATCGTAATTCATAGTAATTTCCAAAATCTTAGCCGGAGAAGTAGCATCATACTTCTTGTAGATATCAGCAGATAAGATATTTCTGCTTTGCATGAAATCCTTGAAAAAAGCAGCCTTTTTAGTTAATAAAATGGTTGTAATACTCGGAAAATCGGCAACACAAAGGAAAACCTTAGATAATTCAACAAATCTTGATAAATAACTACCAACATTTAATGGTTTTTTACGTTTTTTACCATCACCATAGCCACTATCCTCATTAATGAAAGTAGTAGATTCGCCGGTGTTATCATTAACCTCTTCAATAAGCTCTCTGTTATTGTAGGTATACGCGATTGTTGGAACCATTTTCTTTATCTGGTCAAGGTCAGATACAACTTCGTCAATTTTATTGAAAAAACTGAAAATATTGGTTAAACCAAAATATGAAGCAAAATCATAATATGTGAAAAAATGGTCAAGTCTTGTAATTTTTCCTAATCCAACTTCCTCATTGGTATCATTGGCATCAGTTTGTTTTTGTTGAGTCATTGACTTATCCAATGTAGGCTTTGACAAGAAAATGCTCGTTTTTTGAGTTTTCTTGTTAAATTTGATAAAATCAGTTCTTATGATATTATCATTCAACTTATCATTTGATGAATTGAATCTAGCGAATATCTTCTCACGATATAAAAATACGTCTCCGTCTTTTTCTTCAATTTTGAAGTTTATTTTATAAATTTCATCCTCGTCCGGAATTAAAAGGAATATCTTGTTCTTTTGGTCATAAACCGTTGAACATTTATCACACTTTATAGACTCAACACTATGCTTGTCTTCGACAGTAGTATCGTGTTTTTTGACTACAAACCTTTTTGCTTTGTTTTTAATTTCCTTAGAAGCTCCACACTTACAATACAGTCTCTGACTGTCTTTGCCTTCGGAACTAATTCTGTTTGTGTCAATCATTGTCTTACCAATATCGACTAAAAATGAATACTGTCTTTTTTCCATGTTAATTGCTCTTTTTTCGTTTTTATATTTAATGATACAAATCTAATTAATTTATCCATAAAAACCAAAACTTTTTAGCTTTTTTGAACTATTTAGTTGTAAACATTATTACTATGACCCTTTTAAACGAAAATTTCAGTAAAGAGTTACAAAGAATGGCAGAATTAGCTGGTGTTCAAAAAAGTTCTTTAAACGAAAATATAACTCAAACCCAAGCAGAGCCTTTAAAAGAGGAGGAAAAAAATATTGAAATTTTTGCTGAAAATAAAACTATTTTAACAGAAATGCCTCGTGGGGACGAAAATGAAGAAACTCCTCCACTTCCTAATAACAATGATGATGAAGAGGGGCCTACTCTTTTTGGTGACGAAGTAGAAGCGGAAATTAGAAAAGTTACAACCCCAGAGAAACCAATAGAAGGAGAATTAGATAAAAACCTAAAAGCCGCTATGGTATTGAATAACCTTAGTCAATACGAAGCTGCTCTATTAGATTTATATGCCAAATATAACCCCAAAACAACAGGTGCCTTACCAGCAGATATGGGTGGCGACAAAGAAACCGTTTTTGGAAAAAGTCCTACAGAAAAATTAGCAGGTGGCTCAAAAGAAGTAAATAGACTTGCATATCCAAAGTTTGGTATCGAGCAAAAGATGATAGACCAACTTGAAGCAGAGGGTATATATACTCCCGAAGAAATAGAGCGACTGGTAGCCGATAAAATGGCTAAACTTAAAAGAGAGCCACTACCTTGGGATGTTAAAAAGAATTTAGCAAGATGGCAACCAACTCGTAAAAATGCTTCTATAATTTCATATGTAAATGGCGCTCTTACAAACAGAGGTAAACAGCAACTTGAATTTTTATCAAGAATGCTTTCTCAAAGACCGTTACATACTAATGAAGATGAAAACGTTAATATAGAACAAGCTTTATTTGATACAGCATATAAACCTGCTATAATTGAAAATTCTGAAGGTATTATTAGAGATTTTTATAGCAAAGCCTTAGTTCCAATTTTATCACATAGATTAAAAAGAAATAATTTATCTCCTCAAGATGCTCAGTTTGATATGCTAAAAACGTCTGGCATAGACCACGCCATTGATATGACTAAAGCAGGACAATATGACGTAAATGGTAAATATAAAAATTATGGTAATTGGTTTATGACAGTAGCTATAAACAAAGCAATTGATGGATTAAAACCAATAACAGATTATAAAGTTGATATTAATTATATATCTGATATGTTATATTCAACACCAAGTCCTTTTAAAGTAAAATCAAAATTATCTCCAGATAAAGCTGTTGGTAATTTTGACAAATATGAAGAAGGTTCTTATAAAACTAAAAATGGAGAATTAAAAACTTATTATACATATGTTTATAATGACCCAACAGACGCTATGTCTGATTTTTTAGCTAAAGGAAATTCTCCTTTATCAAAGGAAAATTTATTAGAAAAAGGTAAGTTTTATGTTAGTACACCAAAATATGTTCCACCAACACAAGATTATGTAAATCCAACATTTGATGAAAATATTGCTGTTATTCCGGGTGACGAACTTTTAAAAATTGCTGCAGGAAAAGTTAATGGTGTATTGGATAAAATTGCCAGTCAAATGGTTGACGATGCTTATAATTCAGCAGGTAAAGTTCCAACTGGAGAAACAGTTAAAATGTCTAGACCAACATCAAAACCTATGTCGATAGATTTTTATACTGGTGAACTTTTAGATGCACCAATTTCAACATATAATTATGAAAATAATTTTACACGAAAAAAAGAATATGAAGTTTTAGACAAAAAATCTGCTAGACCAAAAACAGGTGGACCAGATGCCGGTTATTACAAACTATTAGATGATAATGGAAAAGAATTTTGGGTAAGAGCAGACAGTTTCAAATCATCTAAAAAAATAAATGATAGTGTTATTGCAAAATTAAAACCAACCAAAGACGCAACTATTGAAATACTTAAAATGATGTTACAATATGGTGACGTTATTGAAAAATATACCAAAACAGTTTATTTTTATAACCCACGAGAATCAGACTCTGAAAAACAGTGGACAAGAGTTGATAAGGATGGTAAGGTTAGAGTAAATCCAAAAACAGGAGAAGAAATAATCCCATTCAAAATAAAAGGAGATGCTAAATCACAATATAAAAGTAGAGAAGAGATTCCTACTAAATGGGTATGGGATGCATTAGACACATCCGGAGAAGAAGGTACGTCAGAAGTTAATAAGCAAATAATTGATGAATTATCAAGATTATCTAAAGAAAGAAATTTCAATTTAAGTCAAGAATACTTTGATGCGGATAAGAATCCAAGATATAAGAAAAATCCAAAATTGCTACCAAATACCATTAAATATTTGAATACGATTAGAAAAAAATTAAAAGATTATTTTTCAGAAGGCGCTGCTCAGTCTAATGTAGATTTTAATAATTTATTGAAATATTATAAAAAATCAGAAGAAGCTGTAGCTAAAGGACTTGCTGAAAATCATATAAGAAAAGCCATAAGAGAAATGTTGGCAGCTAGATTACTTAAATAAAATATTAACAACAATACAGATGAAAAAAAGAGCAATAACTTTATTAGACCTTAAAAAAATCATTTCTGAAAATGCTTATAGAATTTTAGAGCAAGATGATGACATAGAAGATAATATGGATATAAATCCAGAGCCAGAAGATAATTCAGACTTAGGAAGCAATATTGATGATTCTACTCCTATTGATAACGGTATTGATGATGTCAAATCTGATAGTTCTATTGAATATAGTGGTGATTTCGAGAATTTAAATTCTATGACACAAAAACTTGCTTCAACTATTGATGAGGTTAAATTAAAAAAATTAAATGAAGAAATTTTAAAAACAATTTCTACAGGAAAAGTAAATTCAAGTTTTACGTTTGACAATATGTCAACAATGGGCGGCAATAAAAGAAATGAGTTTGATTATTTCACAACCGTATTAGGTTCTTTATATAAAACTGCTAATTCTTCTGAAAAAAGTAATATTAAAAAAGCATTATTTTTAGCTTATCCTGTTTATAATATCACAACAACAGAATCTGGTAGTGGAGAAATGAGACTGTCAACATTTGCTAAATCAGTTGCTGCTAATGCTAAAATAACATATGATTTTAATGTTCATTCAAAAACATTAGATGCAAGTTATTATGGAGAAATATTAGCTGATTCGATATATGACGCAGTGAATTTAGCTCTTGAAACATATGACCCAGAAAGAGGTGGTAAATTTGGCTCTTTAGTACTTACTAAAAGTGCTGGATTAACTATGGATGCTCTTGGAAGTAAATTGCATAGAACTACATTTAGTGGTGGTGTTGGTGGTAGAACAACTTCTTATGATGAACCATTAGGAAGTTCAGAAGAAGAAAGAGATGAGACTAAAATGGACAGAATCACCGGAAAAGAAGGTGAAGTAAGTGATAAAGAAAAAGCAAATGTAAAAGAATTTGCTAGAGCTATACAATCTTTTGTACGAACAAAATTATCAAATCCAAAATTAAAAAATTATTTAGAATATTTTAATCTTTTTTCTCAAGGACATACTTCTGCAGAAATTGCTGATATTATGGGAATCACGCCAGGTAATGCAAGAATTATAAAAAAGAGAATGGAAGATTTTATTACAGAATTCGTAAAAGCCGGTTACTTGCAGCAATACATTTTTAATAAAACTGGCATTAGAGTTAAAATGAATGAATTTTTCTTATCTACTCAAGACTCTAAAGAAGAAAAAAAGAACGTTGAACCAGTTGAAATTTTCAACATTACCGGCACTAATCCAGAAACAGGAGAGCCTGTTGGAGAATGGACAGAAATAATTCATAAAAAAGATAGCAATGAACCAACTTATTTTGATAATTACGGAAGTCTTATAAGCTGGAGCAATAAAGATGATGAAGATATTAATCCAGAAGGCAACATTGAAAACACGAATGATGAAGAAACGAATCTTACAGAATCATTGAAAAAAATTATTCAAAAAGTAATTTCAAAATAATATGGAAGATAATATTATAGAAAAACAGACTGTGAGTCTTGGGAAATATAATATGAATGGTATTGAATTATTCAATGCTGATTGTTTTGATATTATGCCATCAATACCAAACGAAAGTGTTGATGCTATAATTTGTGATTTACCTTATGGAAGCACAACTTGCAGCTGGGATATAATATTACCTTTTGATAAATTATGGGAACAATATGAAAGAATTATAAAACCAAATGGTATAATAATCTTAACTGCTACTCAACCATTTACAAGTCATTTAATAATGAGTAATTTAAAATTATTCAAATATGAATTGATATGGGATAAAGTTTTTGGAGTATCAGCTGTAAGTTCTAGTTTTAGACCAATGATTTCTCACGAAAACATATTGGTTTTTTATAAACACAAACCAACTTTTAATCCAATTTTTTTAGAAAGACCAGAATCTTCAAGAAGGAAACAAAGAACAAAAACACAAAAATCTGAAACTCATAAAACTGAATATACTACAAAAAATATTGAATTTGTTGAGTCAAATAAAAAAAATCCTGTATCAATAATAACTGTTAATAGATTTTCAAAGGAGTGCAATCCAAAAAATAGAATGCATCCCACTCAAAAACCGGTTGATTTAATGGAATATTTAATATCGACATTCACTAATGAGAATGATTTAGTGTTAGATAATTGTTTCGGTTCAGGAAGTACTCCAGTTGCTTGTAAAAATCTCAAAAGAAGATTTATAGGTATGGAAAAAGAAGAAAAATATTTTAATATGGCAATCAAAAGATTGGAAGAACAAAATCAATTAACAGAAACTAAAAATGATTAACGAAAATAAAATAAGAAAAGCTATAAGAAAACATCTATTTGAATGTATGGACGAAATTTCTGAATGTGGTGCCGGTATGATGGATGAAGAAAGAATTCCAAATGACGAAGCAAAAGAATTTGTTAGAAATAAAGAAAACTTTATTGGTTCACATATTTGGGGAGAAAAAATCGGAGAAGACTATTATTTAGTTGCTTCTTATGGTGAGCAATTCCCTCTTTTTATTTATGATGCAAAACAAGATGATTGGTTTGAGAATGGTGATGAATATATTTTTGATGGAGAACCAACAGACCAAACATCAGAACATAGAGCTATGTTAAAACCAGGAGTTGATATGCATGTTAAATCTTTAGAATGGATGTTAAAAAAGCTTCAAGCAATAAAAGCAGAAACTGGAGTATCAGAATTAAAACACACATCCGTAGAACCGGGTGAAAAAAATTAACCATATAAAATAATAAAAATGCCAGAAGAAAACACAAACGACATAAATAAAATTAATCTACCAATAAAAACTGTAGTAACTATAGTTATTTACGTATCATCTCTTATTGGACTTTATTATGTTATGAAAAACAAAGTAGACGTAACCCAAGATAAAGTTATTAAATTAGAGCAAAAGCTTGATAAGTATAATCCAGAAATAATGGATTATAGACTAAATGAATTACAACAACAAGTTGGTAAATTAAATGAAAAGGCTGATAAAATTTATAATGAAGTAGTAAATGCAAATAATCACTAAAATATTATTTATATCAACATTTTTTTTAATTTCATGTGGTCCTTCTGGGGCAGAAATGATGATGGAGGAAAAATATAAATCAGATTCATTATTTGTGGATTCTATTTCAAAATTAAATCAAATACAATGTGATTCCGTAAATAAATTAGATTCATCAAAAATAAATTGTATTGAAATTGAATTGGGTTCCACACAAAACAACGAAACAAATTTAATACAAACTCAATCTGAAGATATGGATAGTTTATATGCAGCTCAAAAAGAAGCATATAAAATATTAAAATTAAAAAAGAGAGAGTATAAAATGAAAACATTAAAAAACACTGTTAATTCAATAGATACAAAACTGGACAGTATCAGTTATTACTTAAATGAAAATAAAGTAAAAAATGAAAAACAAGGGGAGCATCACAATAAATAGAATCAAGGATTCAATTTTTAATTTTTTACTATCAATAAAACTATCTTACTACAGACAATTTAAATCAGAATTTTTCCGATACTACAAAAGTGAATTTAAAAAGCCAGGAATGAGCTTAACTTTTTCAGATGACTTCCTTGAAGATTCTATAGAAAAATCAAAATGGACAAATTATATGTGGTGGGGAACCAACTATCATCCTAATGCAAAATCACAATGGTATGACTTAAATCAATGCGTTATAAATAACGGAATTCTTTCTATGAACATACAAAAGAAAGAAACAATGTTTCCGGAAGGTGTTTTTGATTATGCGGTAGGTTTATTAAATAACAGTCATGTGTTTGAACAAAAATACGGTTACTTTGAAATAAAATGTAAAATCCCATCAGCAAAAGGAACTTGGCCCGCGTTTTGGTTAGCATCAAAATATAGTTGGCCACCAGAAATAGATGTATTTGAATTTTATACCGGTAAGAAAAAAGATTGTTGGGAATCAAATGTACACTGGGGAAAAGAACCTAAACATCCTTCAAATGCAATGGGGCATAAAGTCTGGTCAACATCAGAAAGATTTCACGTTTATGCAGTAGATTGGAAAGAAGATAAAATGGATTTTTTCTGGAATGGACTTTTAATAAGAAGAATAACAGACAAACAAATTTTAAATGATTTTAAATATCCAATGCATATGATATTTAATAACGCAATTGATTCTGGAATTGACAGAGGATTTTCAGATTCTGTTTTACCTGCAACATTTAAAACAAGCTGGGTTAGAGCTTATCAACACAATACTAAATAGGTTCTTTGCATTTGTGGCAAATTTCTATTTCTCCTTCAAATTTTTTATCAGCAATAAGTCTATCACCACCTAATGGACATATCCCCAAGTGTTGATGGTTTTCATATATTCCTTCAAAATTAAGAATCTTATCAACCATTTCACCTTTGATTTTTACTTTACCCCAGATTACTTTCTTAAGTAAGAATTTTTCCCCGGTAGCAAACTTTGTCGTATATGTTTTACCCTCTTCAAAAGGAAGGTCTGAATATTTTGGTATTGATGTTTTCATTACTTATATTTTATTTTCATTGTTAATAAAATAATTCCAAACAAAAGAGAGAATGAATTTGTAATTAAAAGCACAGAATCATTAATTGTGTATCCATATATTAACCATAATACTACTCCTATAACATAAAAAATATACATCATCAAAGATATATTTCTGGTATCCTTAGTTCTAATGGTTTTTATTATTTGAGGAAGAAATGAGCCAGTAGTTAAAAATCCGGCCAGTAATCCTATTATGGTAGTTGTATTCATTTTGATTATACTAAGTGTTTAAAAAGGTTTTTAGGCCACAAATTAGGGATTTTTCCGGTATGTTTCTCAACTAGGACTTTTCTTTCTTGAATATTATAACAAATGAAACATATTTTATTTACAGTCATAGTTCCATCTGGAAAAATCATTTGATAAAGAGCGATTTTTGGATGTTTACGACAATGTGTTGCTTGTCCTCCACTATTTAATAATTCAGACATTTTCCCACAATTTTATTTTAAATTTTTCAACAATAACTTTTCTTTCAAATATTTTTTCACAAACCGGACAAACATAAATCTTATATAAACCAATAGGGGATGGCAACCACCTAATGACACAAGATACAATCCTTTTGTGATTGGGGCAAACTTTCATTATATAATCTCGTTCAAAATCAAATGGTCAGTACCTTCCATACAAGCCACGCCACTTTCAAATCTTGAAACAAGAACTTTCTTTTCTCTTTTTGAATAAGAAGATTCAAACTTTAAAATATAATGATTATTATCTAAGCCTTTAAATTCGGCTTTTACTTGTTCCCCATTAGGAACTTGAATTAGATAGGATTTTCCTTTTTTCATTTAGCTAAATTAATAAAATAAAATGATACCACAAAAGATATTTATTAATACCTTTCATAATGATTTAAACGAAAAAAATTAGATTTTGTTACAAAAACTTTCTAGAGCCGCAGTTATGTTCTTTCTACCTATTGTATTTTGAGAATGTACTTTATATGCCGGCATTTCTAATTTATTATCTTTACAGAATTCAATTAACCACTCTGCAGACTGAAGGCCGGTCGGTACCGTTATTAATGAATAATCAAATTTTTGAAAGTTCGCGTTTTCACCAATTTCATAATGTTCTGGGTCTAAATCGTGGTCCCAAGATATAAGTGATGGCCAATTACCTTTTTCAAACTCAGTTGTTATCTTATCAATAAATTCTTGGTGAGAACGAACAATAACCCATTCAAGCTTTAAAAAATCTGTATCTTTCCAAATATGAAAAGCGTCATATGGGTGACGAAAATCGTCCAAGAAAATATTCATTACTTTTGAGTATCTAACGACAGATAATTTTCAAGAGCAATCTTTGCGTCGTCATAAGATTTAGAGGCAACTCTATCTTTTCCATTAACCAATGATATGTCAAGATAATGACAAAGGGTTAAGAATATTTTTATTGTATCAGTTGAATATTTATTTCCAACAGTTTCAATAAAATCAGGATAAGAAGATAATTCTTCACCTTGATTAACTGAACCGTCTTTATACCACAACCTTAATAGTTCGGAATAATTTGCTTTATCCTTTTCAAGTTTTTTCTTTTTATTTTCTAAAAAACTAGTAAATCCTTCTTCTGTAGCATTAGGTAGTGTAATCATATCTGTTGGTGTTTCTATTTTTTCTTCATCTTCATCTTTAATAGGTTCTTCTTTAATTTGATTAGAAGATTTAACTACATAAGAAACCAGTAAGTGTAAAAAACATAATGAAATAACCGGTAATATGGCTCCAGAAAATATGGCTATAATTCTTTTAACAAATATAACATCACTCGCGTCATAAATATCAAAACCAAATAGCTCGGTAAAATTCTTAATCAGACCTGCATTAGTCCCCATTTTAAACGTCGTAGTGTCATAAGCATAATAAGTGTTTCCCATCATCTGAAACACCGTTAAAAGGATGAAAATGGCCCACACAGTGCTTTTACTTATCTTATCCATAGCCACAAGGCCGGCCAAAGAAGATAAGGCTCCTAATTCAAATGCCACAGCCAATATTAAAGCAAGAGTTGTATAGTTACTTAACTCAAAGAAGCTAATAACGTGTATTGTACTTACCAAACTGGTAACTAAAGGAACAATCATAAAAGCTATGATTATCCACCAAGATGCTTTTTGTTTATTATTTGACATTTTTTATTTTTTATATTTTATAAATATTCCAGACTTAATTTCTTTTTCTTCTTTTGCATATCGCCCTATTGTTGTTCTGTGCATACCAAAATACATACCAGCTTCCACAACAGAATCAAATTCATTTAATAAGTCTCCATTTAAATTAAAAGTTATTATTTTTTTTGCTCTTGGGTTTTTACCTAATGGAAATGACATTTTCTTTTTATTTTCATCTGTATGAGTTTTTCCAAACATTCCATTTTTTTCTCCTCTTATTTTATTTTTTTGCTCTTCTGATATTACTTTATATTTTGATTTTTCTGATAATTTTCTACTTCTTTCTTTTGAAAGCATTGCAATTTTAAAAACTTCTGAATGACTTATGGAATTACTTATTTTATTTTTAGTTTCTTTTGAGTGTTTTTTGCCATACATTGGATTTTTTTCACCCTTTCCTCCTCTACTTGGAACAGATACACCTTTTTGTTTTTTTGATATTTTATCATTCCTTTCAGCAGACCTTACAGTTCTTTGAAAATTATCTGATTTTAATAATGATTCACTTAATTTTTTTTTAGACTCGTCTGACCACTTAATTCCAAAAGATGCACTGTGTTTTCCAAAATTATGATGTTTTTCTCCTCTTGGAATTCTTTTTTTATTATTTTCTAATATTTTTTCTCTATCTGGATGGTTTTTTAAGTTATCACTTCCCTCCCCACCTTCTCCTATATTATAACAATTTTCTTTTAATTTTTTCTTATAATATGAAATCCAATAAATTTCTTTTTTGTTTAAATCAGCTTCTGAATTGCATATTTCTAAAATTTCTTTAACAAAATTTTTTTTTCCGTATTTTTTTATAGCTTTTTTAATAAGGACACCAGACCCATAATAATACTTATCATTATTAGAATCTTTTCCAATATAAATTTTCCCATTTATTATATTTGTTATTTTATAAACAATCAATTTACTATTTTTTTAATTCTTTTTCTAATTTAGAAATTTCTAAATCAATTTCGTTTATTCTTTGAGATGGTCTTACATTTTTTAAGACAATTTCATTCATATTATACAAAACAGACTTCTCTGTTTTCAAATTATAAATATCCAATTCTTTATTAAAATCATCTTTAGATATTTTAGTTGATAATGTAGAATCTAATGACTTTACAGTTTTTTCAAGCTTATCAATTCTTCTTCCGGTTCTTTCTATATTGCCTTTTGTTCCACAGGTATTTAAAATTACAGTCAAACCTAAAATAATTAGTACTAATGTACCATAAGTGTTTAAGAAATCTAATATTTTTTTCATTGTTATTGTTTTATTTGAGTATAAATATAAACTTAAAAGTTTATAAAGTCAACATTTGTCTTATTGGCCATTTTACATATTTTTCATACCTAAATAAATTTGACATTACGGCATTTCCATAATATTTTTTAGATAATGGATAATTTACGCTTTCCGGGGAATCATTTTTATGCTTTTTGAATGTCATATGGCCCAATTTGTTTATTAAACAAGGTAATTCTTGAAAATTATATGGTATTCTACAATTTTCGCCGTTCCAGTACCACCCTACAGATGATTGCGTTATTTTGGCCGGCATATCATTATAACTATGTAATTCACCTTTTTTATTCAACCATTCAGCCACATATGTAAATTCAATTGCACTAGAATACGTTGGTATTAAATAACTGAA
>Ga0315289_10001106_pt1 | contig 42177 bp, 44 predicted proteins | sample YL17G11_40_MG_FD_203452 | JGI IMG/M metagenome (GOLD analysis project Ga0315289, IMG submission 203452) | Sediment microbial communities from Yellowstone Lake, YNP, Wyoming, USA - YL17G11_40 | ecosystem: Environmental > Aquatic > Freshwater > Lake > Sediment | place: USA: Wyoming | collected... | reverse complement strand
AATAAAGAAAAAAATAAAAAAGAAGAAAAAATAAATTCTGTTTATTTGGCTTTCAGTGATTCTGCTCTTGTCTGCAATTTTTGCTGAACTTCAGTTAGCTTTTCTATAGCGCTGCTAACATTCTTTCCTGTTTCTGTCTGTCTCTCTTCAAGTTTTTTAATGACTTGAGATATGACTTCAGCTGCATGAGCTGCACGAACAGATTTACCCTCTTGATAAACCTCCCTTACCTCTACCTTTGTCTCTTTAATAACTTCTTTCAGGTTGCTGTAGTCTCCTGTTGATTGAACTTCTTTAAGCTTTTCAAGCAAGTCTTCAGCAACTTCAAGCTTTTTCTCTCTTAAAGTCACATTTTTACCTTTCTCTTCAAGTTCAGAAATGCGCTCGTTTGCTGCTGCAATTTTTTTCTCAAGCCTTGCAATTGAAACATTCAGTCTGTGGGCTCGAATTTCAGTAAGGTTCAATTCTTCTTCAGTCTCAGATACTTCCTTGCTCAGATTTTCATCTGATAATCCGTATTTTGCCTTGATCCTTATCTTCGCGCCACTGATTGCATCTGTCAGCCAGATATTTGCTTTCGCAGTGCTGTTTTGGAGCAGTTCAATTATTTGATTGACTTTTTCCTGCTCCTGCTCGGAAAGATTTCCGAAGACTTTCACTTGTATTGTTGTTTCAAGCCTGTCTTGATTTTCTTCAAGCTCTTCAAGCTTATTTTGCAGATTAAGTTTTTGTCTGAGTTCCAGCTTAGGATTTTTTTCATCCTTAATTTCCTTGATCCTTGCCTCAACTTGTTTCACGTCCTCTTTGAATGCTTTCATTGATTTTTCTGCTTGAGCGAATTTTTTCTCTTCAATCATCTGCCTTATCTCAAGCAGCCTTCTTTCAGCATTTTTCAGCCCTCTCTCAGCTTTCGCTGATTTGCCTGCTGTCAAAGTGATGCTTATTCGCTCAATAGCGTTGTTCAATCCCCACAAGATAGGCTTGTCAGGAGTTGCACTGACTGTTTCAGTTGTCGGGATAGTTATCTCAGATTCTGAAACTGGAGTTGTCACAACTGTTTCTTCTGCCACTGCAAATGCAACTATGCTTGTCAAAATTAAAATTGCAAACATTGATATTGCAATTTGTTTTTTCATTTTCAGTTTTTTAGAGCGGCCTCCTTCCGCATGAAAATTTTATTATTTTTCATTAAATACTATAGTAAAACTTCTATTTAATATATCCTTGAAACAAGTTTTGGAACAAGATGGAACAAGATTAAACAGGAATTCAGATTCATTGAAGCTTTATCTTGTTTGTATTTCCGACGGGAATTTTTTTAATCACCCCTCGGGCTTCCAAATTGCGAATCATTCTTGATAATTTGGCTTTGCTGAATCCTGTCTGCAATTGTATCTGTTTTTGCCATAATTCACCATTCGCTTTTTTAAGAGAATTGACAATCCTTTTCTCACTATCCACCAATTCTGCCTTGATTTCCTTTTTTTCCCTGATTTTTTTGATATATGGAAGAACAAAGATGTAAAATGCTGCAATAACCAGAATAATCAGTCCTGTAATATATAATATCGATGAGGACGCTGGTTTTTCTCTATAGATTACAAATGCCGAGAAACTTTCCCCTTTTTTCAAGCTGCCTGTCCAGTCAAGAATGATGTGCTGTCCATCAGTGCTTTTCTGAGGAGTTGGATAAGCTGAATCTGAGGTATCAAGAGTTGCTGATTCAGGCAATATCAGCCAGATATTCAAATTTGCTTCGAACGGCATTTTTTGATTAAATGTGAAATATTTTTTGCTGTTTGATTCAACAAAATAAGAATTTTTTAATTTTATTTGCAGAGTCTGGAAAGACTGATTTATTATGAGGCTATTTTCATTAATATTCGGTTGAATCTTGACATTATTTAGATATACATCTAATATCTGGGAATGAGAAGGCAATTCAATTATCATCTGTTCTGAATATGATGAGAGATCATAAGTTGCCAGCACATCTTCGCCATAAACTTCCATAGATATAGAAAATTCTGCGGCTGATGTCAGCTGAATTGCAAATTGGATTATTAAAAGCGAAGCTAAAATAAGAAAAATAAATTTTTGGGAATGCATTTTTAGGATTTTCATATAAAGATTATGAGTTTTTTAAAATAAGTATATTCTGGAATATATATTTAATTTTATAATAATGCTTTAAAAGAATTAGTGATTATCTTCTTCAATTAAAAAATAAAAAATCAAGACTTGGGGAAGGCTTGAATTTTTAAAAGGGGAAGCGTTCAGTATTTCTTTCAACTTACTTAAAAGTTTGAAAGCTTTTTCTTCACAAAATAAAAAAAGAGCAAGTATTTAAATCTTTTGTTAAGACTTGCTTGTTGAAAAGGAGGTTAGAAACATGGCATTAGATTTCGCAAAAGAGGCAATTGAAGGTGCAAGCAAATACAGTATCAATTTCGACGAGCTCAAAGCAGGAAAAGCGAGCATAAAAGTGTTTGGAATGGGCGGCGCAGGAAGCAATGCAATAACATGGCTTTATAACAAAGGACTTACTGGCGCTTCAGTTTATGCGTGCAACACTGACGCACTTCATCTGAGCGTAAGCAAGGCTGATGAGAAAGTCCTTATCGGCAAAGAGCTTACAAGAGGACTTGGATGCGGCGGTTATCCTCAAAAAGGAAGAGAAGCTGCTAAAGAGGCAGTCTCTGAACTGAAGAGATGCGTTGCAGGAGCAGATATGGCATTTATAGTTGCCGGAATGGGCGGCGGAACAGGAACTGGAAGTGCTCCAGTTATTGCCCAGCTTGCCAAAGAATCCGGAGCTGTTGTCATAGGTGTTGTAACGATGCCATTCGAGACAGAGCGCGCAAGAATTGACAAAGCAGAATACGGCTTGCAAGAGCTTCGAGAAGTAACCGATACTGTAATAGTCATCGATAATAACAGACTGGTTGAGATTGCAGGTAACCTACCAATTGAACAGGCATTTGCAGTTGCAAATGAATTAATCTCCACAATGATTAAAGGTATAGTAGAAACTATCACTATCCCTTCATTGATCAACCTGGACTATGCAGACGTATCTGCAATCATGAAGAACGGAGATGTTGCTGTCATCGGAATAGGCGAGAGCGACACGCAAGGCAGAGTTGAAGAAGCAGTCAAGCAAGCGTTAGCTCATCCTTTATTGGATGTGGATTACAAGGGATCAAATGGCGCTTTGATACACGTCACTTGCGGTCCAGACATGAAACTTGAAGAGCTTAACAGAGTCGGCGAATTGATAACTGAAAATCTGGCAACAGACGCGCAGGTCATCCTTGGTGCAAGAATCAATAAAGACTTCGGAGGAAAAGTAAGAGTCATTACAATAATCACTGGTGTCAAATCACCTTATGTACTTGGAAAATCAGAGAGAGAAGTCAGCGCACCTAGGGCTGGAATGTCTGAATTTGGAATCGAGGTATTCAGATAAGATTCAGATAAGCAAAAAATAATTTGTTTTTATTTTTTTAAATTTAAAAAACCATCATATTCCCTTAGCCTTTGGATTTCTGGCTAGTCCGAAAGGACTAGCCTTCCTTTTTCTTGCCGGAAGGCTGAATGCATATGCAGGCGTCAAAAAGTTTTTATATGACATTCAATTGAAGACAGCATGAAAGAAAAAGAGGCAAACTCAAAAGAGAAAGCAGGGGACATTGTAAAGATAAGAACTTCTTCTGAAAGCTATGAAGGCACAATCATCGAGTCATATGACCCTAAAATAATTCTTCTTAAGCTGAAATCCGGCTACAATATAGGAATAGAAAAAAAGGATGTAAAAAAAATGGTGAAGGTTGGAGAAGCTGAGAAAAAAGGATTTCCAGAAGCTGAGATAAAAGAAAAGGAAAAGGTGAAAAAACCAGGAGTCAGCCTTATAGTGACCGGCGGCACGATATCCTCAAGACTGGATTATGCAACAGGTGGGGTAAAATGGCTTATGAATCCCAAAGAGATTTTTGCCATGGCTCCGAAGGTTAATGATATAGTCAAAATAAACAAGATTGAAAAGCCATTCATGATGGCTTCTGAGAATATGTCTTCTGAAAACTGGAAACAGATTGCAAAAACTGCTGAAAAACTGCTGAATGATGATGAAAATAAGGGAATAATCATAACTCACGGAACTGATACCCTGCATTATACTGCTGCTGCATTGAGTTTCATGCTAAAAAATCTTAACAAGCCAGTTATTTTGACATATGCACAAAGATCGACTGACAGAGGAAGCACAGACACCTCGTTAAACTTGACTTGCGCTGCATCTGCCGCAATATCTGACATTGCAGAAGTGATGCTTGTCGGCCATGCATCTGAAAATGATGATTTCTGCTATGCAATCAGGGGAACAAAAGCAAGGAAGATGCATTCTTCAAGAAGAGACACATTCAGGCCGATAAATGACCTTCCGATTGCAAAGATTTCTGAAGAGGGAAAAATAGAAATCATGGACAAGTTTTCAGAGATAAGAAAAAGAAATGATAAAAAAGTAGTTGCTGATACAAATTTCGAGGAAATGGTTGCTTTGATAAAATTCTATCCCGGAGCAAAGCCAGACATAATTGAATTTTTAATAAAGCAGAAATACAAAGGGGTTGTCATAGAGGCTACTGGTCTAGGACACGTGGCAACAGAAGAAAGCAAGAATAATTGGCTTCCTGCGATTAAAAAGGCAATTGATAATGGAATGATTATTTGCATCACAACACAGACCTTGTATGGAAGAGTTGATCCTTATGTTTATGCGCCTGGCAGAAAGCTTCTTGATGCAGGAGTTTTGTTTTTAGAAGACATGCTTCCTGAGACAGCATATATAAAATTGGGGTGGGTTTTGGGCCATGCAAAAGGCGAGGAAGCCAAGAAGCTGATGATGCAGAACATTGCAGGCGAGTTCAACCCAAAAATAAGTCAAAAAACCTTCTTATTCTAGTTTTTATACTACTCTAGAGTAAATACTTTAGAAAGATTTATATATAAAAAAATGCTCTTAAAAGAATGAAAATTGCAGCTATTATGCATAAAACAGGCAACAATTTGGAAGGTCTATTTGAAAAGCTGGCTATTGCTGGAAAAGAATTAGTAGGCCCTGAAAAAGGAATAATAGTGGGGCCTGATTATGCGCTCTCTGCATCTCAGGAAAGGCCCAATAATGTCGAGGAATATAAAAAAATCACTGAAAGATTGAGCGAGCTTAGTAAAAAGTATAATGCCTTGCTTGTTCCTGGAACGATGCCTTTATCAAAAGATGGAGAAATGAGCCTTATCTGTCCGATCTATGACGATGGAAGGGCAGTTTACGTTAAGAATGACAAAGGTAAGGACTGCTTTATCCAAAAGGAAAGTGATGCAGGAGAATCTTCTTTTGCAGCTAAATATGGGTTAACATATAATAAAGGAGATTACAGAAAAAATAATCTATTCTACAAAAATCATGAAGTTGAAGGAAAGATTCAGATAGAAATCTGTTCTGATTATGGAAGACAGGATATCGAGAATGATACCTTCTTAGAGCTGATATTAACACTTGACAAAAATGCGGGAATTTGGACCGGAATAAGAACGCCTCGCTTCAAGAGGGGCATGATTGTCTGCGATTCATATTGGCCCAAAATCGAAGCAGCGTATTATGATGGGTGTGGAAATCAGAAATCATGGCTGCCCAGGAAAAAAATCAACAAAAAGTGCGATGAAATAATAGAAATTTTTTCTCTTGAGGATACAAAATGAGAGTCTATAATATAATTAACACGATGTTCAGAATGTATAATGTAGTGCCGGGCTTGGACCCCTTCAGAATAAACAGGGGAAAAACGGGCCTGAGTTTGGACCAGATAATAGAATATTTCAAAAATGAAAAAATCGAGAAAAAATCTGTGACTATTTACGTAAGCGAAAACACACCAGAAGAAGATAAAGTAAAATTAGAAGAAAAAATAAGGGGCACAAAAATAAGTTTCGGTTACAAAAATTTCAAATAGAAAGAAACCTTTATTAATTATTCTTAATCTCTTTATTCATGCAAAAAGAGCAAGAGAAACAAGAGATAAATTACAAGAAACTGGGCTTGAAATGCGGGATTGAGATTCACCAGCAGATTGATTCTCACAAGCTGTTTTGCGAATGCCCTTCTATTTTAAGAAGCGATGTACCCGACATGATAATAAAAAGAAGGCTCTATGCTGTTGCCGGCGAGGAAGGCAAGATTGATATTGCTGCTGCATATGAGCAGGAAAAATCAGAATCATTCATATATGAAGGTTATTCTGACAGCACATGTCAAGTTGAATTTGATTCCGAGCCTCCTCATAAGCTTAATCAAGAAGTGCTTAAAATCGCAATCCAGATATCCTTGCTGTTGAATGCAAAAATTATTCCCATAAGCCAGATAATGAGAAAGACTGTTGTTGACGGCTCGAATACGTCTGGATTTCAGAGAACGATGTTCTTGGCAAAGGACGGCTATGTGGAAACAAAATATGGAAAAATAGGAATATCAAACATCAGTCTTGAAGAGGATTCTGCGAGAATAATAAAAGAAGAAAAAAATTCTGTCACATACAGGCTGGACAGGCTTGGAATTCCTTTGATTGAGATTGCAACACGGCCGGATATTCCGAATGCAGAGGCTGCGAAGGAAACAGCGCTGAAAATTGGAGAAATCTTAAGGGCATGCAAGGTCAAGAGAGGAATCGGAACAATAAGGCAGGACGTTAATCTGTCTATTTCCAATGGCGCAAGAACGGAGATAAAGGGAGTTCAGGAGCCTAATCTGATTTCAAAAACAATAGACAAAGAGATTGAAAGACAATTAAAATTAATAAAGGAAAAGAAAAAAGTAGAGTCAAGTGTAAGAAAAGCCCTTGAAAATGGAGAAAGTGAATTCTTAAGACCTCTTCCAGGAGCTGCAAGAATGTATCCTGAGACTGACCTGCCCCTGATAAAAATAATGAAGGAGATGTTAGAAGAAGCAAAAAAGACATTACCTAAATTGAAGGCCGAGCATCGGGAAGAGCTTGGGAAAAAAGGCCTGCATGAAGAACTTATCAAGGAAGTACTGCAGGAAAACAAGCTTAAGGATTTTGAAGTATTGATTCAGGTTTATCATAAGCCGGAATTGGTTGCAAAGATGCTGACAATCTGGCCGAAAGAGATTAAAACCAAGCTGAGGGAAAAACAAAAAATTCCATTGATCATTGACATTTTGGAGACAATCCTGCAGAATATTAAGCAGGGAAAGCTGGAAGAAAGAGAAGTCAAGCAGGTCATGGAAGAGATTGCATCTGGAAAAAGCATGGGTGATATACTGAAGAGGGAAAAGCTTGGGGAAGAAAATCTGGAATCTGAAATTTCAAAAATAGTGAGGGAAAAGCCAGGACTTAGCATAAATGCGTACATGGGCCTTGTTATGGCAAAGTTCAAAGGAAAGATAGACGCCAGAAAAGCCATGGAAATCTTAAGCAGAATTGTTGGATAAGCTATAAGATGAAAAAATATTACTGGATTTTCGGGATAATTCTAACCATAATCATTTTAGTGATGGTGCTAAGATTTCCCGGAGGAGAGGATTCCTGGATAAAGGATGATAAGGGAGTTTATATCAAGCATGGAAATCCCAGCCAGACTCCTGATTATGTGAAAGCGCAGCAGGAAGCAATCAGCTGCGCCTTAAATCTGTATAGTCAGAAAAAACAGGAAGGGATGCAGTTCAATTCACAATGCCTTGGAACCTGTGGAGATTATGCGGTTGATATTGTGCATGTCCCAAAAACATCTGAGGATAACCTGGCTGAAAACCAATGCCAAGCCTACATGGAAGGAAAAGCAAGCCATTTTATAGAGTTAGACAAAGAGGGGAATATCTGCAATATAGTTTAAACTGCAAAGTAGTTCTAATAGAAAGATTTATAAGTCATTATTTAATCCTCTAAACACGATGAAAAGAAAATTAGCTGAAAGATTAGTGAATGGGCTTGAAGAACATCCTAATATTATTAGGCCGGATAGAGAGAAATTTATCGATATCTTGGAAAAAACCAATGTCCCAGAATCAGAAAGATTCTATGAGCATATTTCTGGCGCTGAGCAGCCCCTTCCACAATATAATCGCTGTTATTCTCTTTCATTAACTAGAATTTTGAGAAATAGGCAAGCAGAGGAAGAATATCAAATACCTATATTGAAAGAGATTTATGATATATTTATTTCTACTCTCAGAAGAATAGGGGATGGAAAGATAAGGATTTATGATTCCAATGCGCTAAGCAGAAAAATAAGAACTGACATAGATTTAGTCAAAATGATGACGAAAAGCAATCATCCATATTCGCTTCTAGGCAAGTTTGAGACCCGTGACCGTGATTTTAAAAATCCTGATAAATCACTTATTGAAACGAGACCTGTCTTAGTTATACCTGGCGCAAAAAATATTGAATATATACTTGACTGGGAAAAAGCCCATACAATTCATGAAGAAGAATCAAGATTCTTATTTTTTGAAAAGAGAAAAATAATTGAGGCACAGGAACATAGGGAAAGAAGCGAAGCCCATGAGTATTATTCCTTCTTCTGAATCTAATTTCTAAATTTAGACCTTTATTTAAGCTTGAATAAAAAAATTAATAAAGCTTCTAATTATGATTTAAGAATGAAAAGAGTGTACTGCGGGGACATTTCTGCAAAGGATGACGGCAAGGCCGTTTTTGTTGAAGGATGGGTATCTGAACTGAGAAATCTCGGCAATCTGAGATTCATACTTCTAAGGGACATAACCGGGACAATTCAGATAGTTGCTCATAAGGACAAGGTCAAGAAGGAAATCTTCAACAGGATAAATGAAGTCACAGAAGAATCTGCAATCTCGGTTTCAGGAAAAGTGAAGGAAAGCAAACAGGCTCCTGGCGGCCGAGAAATCGTGCCTGAAAAAATTGAGATAATTTCCAAAGCAGAACCCTCCCCTATAGACGTGAAAGAATGGAGCAAGACTGAACTGCCGAAAAGGCTTGACTGGAGATTTCTCGATACAAGAAGAAAAGATGTTGCCGCTATTTTCAAAATTAGATCTAGCATTTACAAAAATATAGTTAATTTTTTTGATGAGGAAGGCTTTACAATAATTAATACTCCAAAAATTACGACACTTGGTTTAGAATCAGGATCAGAATCATTTGTTGTCAATTATTTTGGCAAAGGAGGAGTAGTCTTAGCACAATCCCCACAATTTTATAAGCAGATGTTTGTGGTCGGAGGATTTGAAAGAGTAATGGAAATAGGACCAGTGTATAGAGCAGAAAAAAGTCACACAACAAGGCATTTAACAGAGTTTACGGGTGTTGATTTTGAAATGGGTTTCATAAGGGATGAAAATGATATTATGGATATGGTTGAAAAAATGATTAAATATATTATATCTGCTATCAAGGAAAGGAGGAAGGAAGAACTAGAGCTATTAAAAATCAAATTAATTATCCCTAAAAAAATTCCAAGAATCTCAATGCCTGAATTGAAAAAGATTCTTGCTAAACAGGGAAAAAAGCTTAAGGAAGATGATGACTTGGATGCAGAGGCTGAGAAAATGGCAGGAGAATATGCGTTAAAAGAATTTGATGAAGAATTTATTTTTGTCACAAATTATCCTTTTGTTAAAAGGCCTTTTTACCATATGAAGCCTGAAAATGACAAAAAAGGAACAAGAAGTTTCGATTTATTATGGAAAGGGGTTGAGATAGCAACAGGGGCTCAAAGAGAACATAGACTTGATATTTTACAGAAACAGGCAAAAGAAAAAGGAATAAAGATTCCTAAACTCTATGAAGATATATTTAGATATGGAGCAATGCCTCATGGAGGAGTCGGATTTGGTCTGGATAGAATAACTCAAAGAATGTTGAATCTTGACAATGTAAGAGAAGCTGTTTTATTGCCAAGAGATACAGAAAGGCTGACTCCCTAGATTTAAAATGAAAATAGGTTTCCCAAATAATCCTAGAAAAGATATTCTTAAAGAAATTAAATGGATTGGCAGTAATGGTTTTGATTTCGTAGATTTATTCTTGGAGGAAGACATGGCTGTTCCTGAAAAAATTGATGTTAACAAGGTCAAGGGATTACTTAAGAAATATAATCTAGAAGCGGTTGGTCATTTTGCATGGTATTTGCCCATAGGTTCTCCTGTAAAATTATTTAGAGAGGCTGCAGTTAAAGAGGCTGAAAGATACTTATCAATTTTTAGAAAATTAAATGTAAAATATGCTACAATTCATACTAGCTGGCCGCCAGGCATGTTTTCTGATGAAGAAGGAATTAAATGGCAAGTAGAAACTCTAAGAAGAATAGTGAATATTGCGAAGAGATATAAAATAAATATCATATTAGAACCAGTTGATAATGAAAAGGACAATTTAAAAAATACTGCTGCTATACTCAAAAAAATTCCAACTTTATACTTCCATTTGGATATAGGTCATGCAAACTTATTCAAAAAGGATATTATTGCATTTATTAAAAGATTGCATAAAAGACTAAGACATATACATTTGCATGACAATCATGGAAAAAAAGATGAACATCTGCCAATTGGGAAAGGCACTATTAATTTTAGAGAGATTATTAAAAATTTGAAGAAGTATAAATATGGTGGAACAATAACTCTTGAGATTTTCTCAGAGAATAAAAATCTGATTTTGCAGAGCAAAAAGAAATTAAGAAAATTATGGAATGGTCTTCCCTAGCAAGTTTTTTAAATATCAAAGACTGAAGAATAACATACAACATGGCAAAAAAGAGAAGAGTAAAAAGAAAAGTTGAGATTGAAATGAAGCCTTCCAAGACAGCCAATGCTCTCGCTATAACAGCTATAATATTCTTGACTTTAAATGGTATACTTGCAATTTCATTAAGCAAGTGGATAATACAGGAGATACAAAAACAATTGACAGGCGTGACTTTAAATCAGGCGGCGCTGATAACATATGGAATAGTATGGCTTATCCTTGCATTCCTTGTTCTCATTACAAACAACAAGATTAAGATGAACATAAAACAGAAAAATCTTGATGATATGTCATGGATGTGGTTTCTATTAGTCGTTTCGATAGTTGTCATATTTACAGGCAGACTGGAATCGGGAATCTTGCTCCTGATAGCTTCTATAATCTATCTGTCCAAGGCCTTCAAGGCTAAAAAAGAAAAAGCTGGAAAGTAAAAAAGTAATTGGCTTTCATAACTTTTATAAATCTGTTTCCTTTTGATTCTGTATGATTGAGAATTTTCTATGGCGCAAGGTTTCTGATGAAGAGAAAAGCGAGCTGAAAAAAGAGGCGAAACAGATAATAGACAGATTCGCAGATGCCCTGAAAAAGGTTGAAAGCGAAATCAGCGAGACTGGCCTCGTCAAAAGGGACAAAAATGCCAGAGATGAGACTGCAAATGAATGCGATCAGGAATTCAGGAAGATTTTCCTGAAAAATGCCCCGAAAACCGAAAAGAATGAGAAAGGGGAGTTCATAAGCACTGAAAAAGGGGCATGGAAATAAAATGCTGAAAGAGAAAATCGGTTCAATCAGGCTTGGAAAATTGAGCGCTGAAGAGAATATCAGGCATTTTCTTGGCAAGATTAAAAATGAAGATGGAAAAATTAATGCATTCATAAAAATCAATGATAATGCAATCAAGGAAGCGAAAGAAATTGACAAGAAAATAAAGAAAGGTAAGGCAGGAAAACTTGCTGGGCTTGCAATTGCAGTTAAAAGCAATATCAATGTGAAGGGAATGACTGCTTCCTGCGCCTCTAACACATTAAAAAATTATATAAGCCCTTATGATGCGACGGTCATAAAGAGAATAAAAGAAGAGGATGGAATAATAATTGGCATGACGAATATGGATGAATTTGCCTGCGGTTCCAGCGGGGAAACATCTGCCTATGGACCCACCAAGAATCCTGTTCAGCCAGATTTGATTCCAGGAGGCTCTTCGAGTGGAAGCGCTGCAGCGATTGCAGCTGGTTTCTGCGACATTGCTTTGGGAAGTGATACAGGCGGAAGCATAAGAAACCCTGCCTCGCATTGTGGAGTCATTGGAGTTAAGCCAAGTTATGGCCTAGTAAGCAGATATGGTTTAATTGACCTATCAATGTCTCTAGACCAAATCGGGCCTTTTGCAAAAGAGGTTTATGGAGCTGCGCTGATGCTCAATATCATTGCAAGAAAAGATGAAAAGGATGCCTCTACATTTGATGTTAAAATTCCTGATTATACTAAACTACAGCTAGAAACACTGACTATCGGAATGTCAGATGATTTCAAAAAACTCTGTGATAAAAAAATCTATGATGAAGCTGAGAAAAAAGTTATGGAAGTCTGCAAGGAAAATAGATGGAATTTGGTTAAAGTCAATTTAAAGCATGTTAATCTGGCTGTTCAGGCTTATTATCCATTATGTTATGTAGAATTCTTTTCAGCAACCCGAAGATTTGATGGAAGAAAATACGGCTTCAGAATTGAAGATGCCTGCGGGCCAGAGGTTTTAAGAAGGATAATCGGGGGCTCAGAAATTTCCAAAGCAGAGCACAAGGGGATGCATTATAGAAGAGCGCTGAAGGCAAAAGAGTTAATTGCAAGAGATTTCAATGAGGCTTTCAAAAAAGTGGATATAATAATCTCTCCGACAGTTCCAAGACTGCCCCATAGAATAGGAGATAAAATCAACCCAGAGCAGATGTATGGCTATGATGCCCTGACTATTCCGGCTAATCTTGCGGGGATATGCGCAATCTCGGTTCCTTCTCTGAAGATTAATAATGTCCCAGTTGGAATTCAGATAATGGCCCCCGCTTTCCAGGAAAAAAGAATGTTTGATGCAGGCCATGCATTTGAATTAGCATAATGCATGACATCAAAACACGCCAAACTGCAAATTGCATTAACTAAAAAATGTCCTCATTCAAAGATATTCTAAAAAATCAACTTAACATCAAGAATTCTGAATTATTACCTTCAGGATATCAGCAGATTGGAGATATTTGCATCATCAATTTGAACAAAGAATTACTGAGATATAAAAAGCAAATCGGAAAAATCATTCTTCAGAATTTCAAATTTAAAACAATTTTAAGCAAAAAATCAGGAATAACTGGGCGAAAAAGACTGCCAAGACTTGAAATTATAGCTGGAGATAAGGATACTGAGACAATTCACAATGAGGCAGGGATAAAATATAAGTTTGATCCAAGAAAAATAATGTTTTCCAAGGGAAATGTCAATGAAAGGCATAGAATTGCAAAACTCGTGAAGAAAGGTGAGATAATCGTAGACATGTTCGCCGGAATAGGATATTTTACAATTCCTATTGCCAAGGAAGATAAAGCAAAAACGATTTATGCCTGTGAGATTAATCCTATTTCTTATAAATATTTGAATGAAAACATCAGATTAAACAAAATCAACAAAGAAAAAATCCAGATTTTCAATGCTGACTGCAGAAAAGTAATCTCCAAATTAAAAAAACAAAATGTCAAGGCAGACAGGATACTGATGGGTCTGCTTCCATCTCCTAGAAAATATCTAAAGTATGCGAAAAGGATAGCGAAAAAAGGAACAGTCATTCATTACGAAGCAATAAACGAAAGCCCTGAAAAGCTCATCAAAGAAATTAGAGCTGAATTTCCAAACGTCAGAATTTTAAAGACAGTTAAGGTAAAAAGCTATCGTCCAAGAGTCTGGCATTTTACTGTTGATGCGAAAATTTAAATGCAAGTCAAATAAAAAGATACATTATTTTACTATTCTCAATAATTCCCTAATATCATCAATCTCGAAGTCAGCGCCGCTCGCCCCTTGTTTGACTTTATTTGTATCACCATATCTTGCATAAACTGTCTTTATGCCCAAAGCCCTAGCGCCTGCAATGTCTCTTTCTGTCCTGTCTCCGACCATGATTGCCTGTTCAGGCTTGACTTTAAGCATTTTCAGAACTTTTCTGAAAACCCTCGATGAGGGCTTCTGGGCCCTGACGTCGCTCTTCGTCAAAACCACGTCAAACATATTGTCTATCTTCATTGAGATCAGCCTTAGCCATGCATTTATGCCATGTGCGTCACTTATCACAGCAAGTCTGTATCTTTTCTTCAGTTTCTTCAAAGTCTCTATTGTTCCTTGATAAGGATACATATAATTCTCCTTCATCTTCCTGTAGGCCAATATCCCATAGGTCAGATACTTGTAATTGGTTTTTCCCTCAACTTTCTTCAGGAACTTCTGGAATATCTTTGGATCCTCTATGCCATGCTTGCTATAAAGGTCGAAAAGAATTTTCAAGGCCTTTTTCTTGCCCATTTTCAGGCCAGCCTTTATCATCGCGCTGATTGCAGCGTCGCATGCATTTTTCTTGAACCTGAAAAAATCTATCAGAGTGCCGTCCAGATCGAAAAGAATTGCCTTTATCATCTTCTTTTATGTTTAAATATTGTTTTGGAAGTTTTTAATGTTTTCCAAATGAAAAGTTTTAAATTATGATGTTTGCTTTCTTCATTATGACAAATGAGGTTAAGCCGAAAATAGGGCTGGAAATTCATGGTTATCTTGTGACGAAGGAGAAGCTTTTCTGCAGATGCCCGACTGATTACAAGGACAGGAAAGTGAATGTGAATATATGCCCTATCTGCACTGGCATGCCTGGAAGCAAGCCTATGAATCCTAATGCAGAGGCTCTGAAAAAAGCGATTGCGATTGCACTGATGCTTGACTGCAAGCTTTCTGATGAAGCGCTCATATGGCAAAGAAAGCATTATGACTGGCCTGATCTTCCGAAAGGATATCAGGACACTACATCCGGGAGCTATTCGATTCCAGTCGGAAAAGACGGAAAATTATTCGGAATAAGGATAAGACAGGTACATCTTGAAGAGGATCCTGCAAGATGGGACCCTGAAACAGGTAATGTTGATTACAACAGATGCGGGATGCCATTGGCTGAGATAGTCACAGAACCTGATTTCAAAAAAAGCAAGGAAGTAAGGGAATGGCTTGCCAAATTTCTTGTAACAATGTCCTATATCAAAACGCTTGATAAAGATGCTGGAATCAAGGCTGATGTTAATATAAGCGTGAATGTCAATGGCAAGCAAGGCGAGCGGGTTGAGATAAAAAATCTCAATTCTACGTATGCCATAGAAAGGGCAATTGATTTTGAAATCCTGCGGCAGGCTGAAGAAATGAGAAAAGGCAGCGGCAGTGTAAAAAGAGAGACAAGAACATTCTCTGAAAAATTGAAGATAACAATACTCATGAGAGAGAAAGAACAGGCTGAAGATTACAGATTCATTCCTGATCCTGACCTGCCCATAATGAGCATTGACAAGGAAATGGCAGATAAAATCAAAAAGGCTCTTCCTGAAGCTCCTGCAGCGAAGGTCAAAAGATTCATGAAGGAATATGGCATAACGGAATATGAATCAGGTGTCCTGAGCTCTGATATGGAGCTTGCTGATTTTTTTGAAAAATTGCTGAAATTAAAAATCAAGCCGAAACTGGCTGCAAGTTGGGTGACAATCGAGCTTTTGCGCGTGTTGAATTGGAATAACAAAACACTAAGCAATGTTGATATAAATCCGGAGCACTTTGCAGAGCTTCTCAGTCTTTTAGAAAGCAAAGAAATAACTGAGCTTAGCGCTAAAAAACTTTTGAATAGATTCATTCCAAACTCCTTTCCACCCAATAAAGAGATAAAAAAGATTAGCAAAATTAGTGATAGGAAAGATATAGAGGAGATATGCAAAAAGGTAATGAAAGAAAATAAGCCGGCTGTCAATGATTATAAAGCAGGGCAAGCCAAGGCATTATTCTTCCTGATTGGAAAAGTCATGGAAACGACAAACAGAAGGGCCGATGTAAATATTGTAAAAGAAATTCTGATGCTTCTGATTAAAATTTAGAATAAAATTCTAGAATTTAAGAATTCCCAAGAAATTTAAAATTGTGTAGAGCATTCCAATCAAGAACAGGATTATCAGAATTGATGAGATAATCTTGCTTGATTTGACTTCATATTCCGGCTTTCTGTCTCCTTTCAGTTTTGCCTTCTGGAACATCCAAACAATAAGAATCCCTTCCAATGTCATTGCTACTCCTCCAGTCAAGCCAATTGTTTTGAAGAATATTTCCTCCCTTACGAAAAAGAATATCCAGAAAAACAGAATCAGAGGAATTATGACTGTCAAGAACCAGGAGGTAAAAGGATTTAATTTATAATCATAATTGAACATCTCTTTCAATCCCAAACCCAGCGTTAAAAAGCTGGTTGACATGGCAAAAATTGGGAACAAATTGCCCAGAATAATCATGAAAAGCCCGTATTTGCCAATCAGGCATGTTGTTGCTATTTCTCCAGTTGATTTGCCGCAGTTTCCGACAACTGTCAATGCGAAAAGAAAGTATAAAATTATGGGTATCAATGCCCCTATCAGTATTGCTTTTTTCAACTCCTTTCTGTGCAAAACAAGCTCTTCCTCCATTTCAGGAATCGCAACAGCTCCTGCAAGAGCAAAAAGAACAACACCATAAGGAAGGAATATACCTGAAATATTGAAAGCTGAAAGATTTGAAAAATCAATTTTCCAGAAGGATAGAAGGCATATCAACAGGATAATTGCCATTACAATTGCGCCCATAAGAAGCTCGGATTTTCTAATCAGATTGAGACCGAAATAAACAACCGTGATACCAAAAATAAAAAACAAGATGCTTGAAATTATCTCTGGAGGAATGAATGCTCCAAAAAGCTCTAATGATGGAAAATGGAATAATGAATTCAGGCTTCTTCCGACTCCTATTATATATGCAACCAATGCACCATATATCCCGAAAAGCATTGTAAATGCCATTACTCTCTTGCCATTCTTTCCAAGGTATTTATTAGCATAGCCTGTAAGCTGCATTTTTCCGTTTGTTCTCAGGACAATTTCTCCCATATAAAAGTAAAGGAAAAGAACAGCAGCGCTGAGAATAATCAGATTCAAAAAGCCTGTCAGAAAACCTGCCTTCATGAATGAATATGGAATTGCAAGGACCCCTGCTCCGATTATTGTTCCAGTCAGAGTTGCTATGGCCTCGAATACTATTTTTTTCATGCTTCCTCTTTTTTCTTTTTTACAGAAAACAAAAGAAGGGTGATTTTATAAACATTTTTAAGATAAAAAATTCTTATATCAGCACGGGCCTATAGTCTAACGGATAGGACACTCGGCTTCGGCGAGGAGCTAGCGAGGCTAAATAACGGCCAGATATCGCAAGCTTGCTCGGAGATACCGGGTAATAGGGGTTCGAATCCTCTTAGGCCCGCTCACAAAGTTTAAAAGATAATATCAATTTAGATTAAAATGGCTGGAAAAAAGAAGGTCGAGAAAAGAAAAGATAGCAAGGATTTGGGATTAAGTGCTGAAAAGGATGAGTTTTCAGAATGGTTCACCCAACTTATGATTAAGGCGGATTTGGCAGATTATACGGAAGTATCCGGCTGTATCATATTGAAACCCGCCTCTTATGAGATATGGGAAAAAATCCAAGAAGAGGTTGACAAAAGATTCAAAAAACTTGGGGTCAAGAATGCATACTTCCCTATTTTTATTCCGGAGAAACTCTTTAGCAAGGAAAAAGAGCATGTCAAGGGATTTACTCCAGAGGTTGCATGGGTCACTGAAGCAGGGGGATCAAAGCTTGCTGAGAGGCTTGCTGTCCGTCCAACATCTGAAGCAATAATGTATCCTTCTTATGCGAAGTGGATAAGAAGCTGGAGAGATTTGCCTTTAAAGATAAACCAATGGAATAATGTCGTAAGATGGGAATTTGCGCATCCTGTCCCATTTTTAAGAACCAGGGAATTCTTGTGGAATGAACTGCATACTGTCTTGGCTACAGAAAAAGAAGCTCTGGAGGAAGGAAAGCATATCCTTAATGCATACAGGGAAGTGACTGAAGGTTTTATGGCTCTCTACGGAATGACTGGAAGGAAAACTGAGAAGGAAAAATTTGCGGGAGCTGTTTTCTCAGAGAAAATTCATTATATAATGCCCAATGGAAAATCAATTGAAGGGCCCTGTTTCCATTTCGATGGCCAAAATTTCGCAAAGGCATATGACATTAAATATCTGGATAAAAACGGAAAGGAACAATATGCATGGCAGGACACTTATGCGATAACAACAAGAATGCTTGGAGTCTTGTTTGCAGTCCATTCTGATGACAAAGGGCTTGTCATTCCTCCAAAAATAGCCCCGAACAAAATAGTCATAATCCCTATTTTCACTGACCAAAATAAAAATGAAATATTGAAAGAGGCAAAGAAGATATCATCTGAATTGGAGGAATACTGCCCAATCCTTGATGAGAGGGAAGACAAAACACCTGGATTCAAATTCAATGATTATGAATTGAAAGGGATTCCCCTAAGAATAGAAATAGGTCCGAAAGACATAGCAAACAAAGCAGTCATTGTCGCAAGAAGAGACAACGGTAAGAAGGAATCAATCAAGATAGCTGATTTGAAAAGGAAGATTCCGGAAATACTTGACGATATTCAAATATCTCTATTCAAGAAGTCTGAAAAATCATTCAAAGAGAAGATTGAGAAAGCAAAAAGCCTGGATGAATTAAAAGAAGCGATTAACAATAAGAAAGTGGGAATTGTTCCTCTGTGCAGGAATATGGAATGTGAAGACATAATGAAGGCAGAAACAAAAGGGGCAAAGGCATTATTCATTTCAGAGGAAAAGATAATGTCTGAAAAATGCATAATCTGCAAAAAGCCTGCAGCTTATTATATCTATGCCGGCAAAAGTTACTGATTAAAAATCAAGAAAACAGTTCTGAGAAAAATTTCCATATCTTAACATACCATGGCACATTGGTCAATGAGACTGAAAAGGTTTTCTCATCACTTGAACGCTGGTTTTCTGTAAAGCATTGAACCTGAATATCCAGTTTTTCGCTGAGAGCATATTTTCCAGCAAGCTCAAAGCGAAGTTCCCGCTCGCCGGAGATATCTGAAAGATTTGAAGCAAGATTGTTTATTTTAAGCAGGAGGGAAGAGCAGTAATTTGTCTTAATTTTAAGAGAAACCTCATTCCTGCCATAATTCAGCACTTTTGGACTGAAGTCTATAATTGAGATTTGATTCTGGATTATAGGGGCAGTGATATTGATTCCATGGCTTCTCTCTTCGATGAATGAGTTGGCCTTCTCCAAATCTATGAAGGAATATCTATTCTTGGCAAAAGAGATATTTGTTGTTGCAAAGTCATTGAACTGAGTTTCAAGAGCAATAACAGATTCATAATTAAATCCTTCTTCAATATCCTCTGGAATTCTTAATATGAAGTATACTATTCTTTCTTCTAATGGTTTCAATAATAGGTGTTTCTCATTTTTGCCATAAATGCCTGGAGCTTTTGTCAGATAGAGGTTTAATGGAAGATAGTTTGACAGGGGATTTTTAATTTTAACTTGCAGAGGCGCATATGAGCCAGCCATTACTTTTTTTTCTGGTAAATCAAGCTGAATATTTGCTTTTGGAGAGGATTTTGTTTTTTCTATTATTGATGCATTTAATCCAAGCTCTTTTGGAACAAAAGAAGTTGAAGTGTAAGTGTAAAGAACGGCTGATTGTTTGTCTTTGGATTTTGAAAGTGCAATATGGGTTGTATCTATAAATCCATGCTGACCGAATGTCGTGTCAAAAGGAATCCATCCTTGGCTCGGAAGATAAATTTCCGCCCATGCATGAGGCCCGAATGCTTTTTTTATATTAGAATATGCCAATCCTGAAATATATCTTGCCGGAATTCCGGCGGCTCTTGCAAGGGATATGAAAAGCAACGTATATTCTTCGCAGACCCCTCTTTTTTCCTGCAGAACCTGAGAAGCTTTTTTTTCAGCTCCGATATAACTTTCGTCATAAGTAAGATTTGAATTCACGAATTCTGCTATTTCAAAGACTGCTTCCATCGCGTCACTCTTCCCGGAAGTCAGATATTTTGATTTTTCAATGATTATTTGACTATCAGAATCAATATTCTCGCTGGGCAAAGTAAATTCATTGAAATCAGTGGATTTCAGAGGGAATGACACATAATTAGAATTCGGAATTTGAATTTTTGTTGCTATGACTGATCTATATCCGAAAGGCGAAGTGCCCGATGCAGAGGGCCAGTCAAAAATGATGTTTTTTTCGCTGTGTGAAATCTCATTTCCTATGAATGTCAAGCTTTGAATTTCCTGCCTTAAATCATTCTGAGGAATAAGAGAAAGGTTTGCATTCACATGAGCCAAATTTGTTGTTATCTCTCCTCTTAAATCAAAGGAAAGAGTCATCTGTTCATATTTTTCAGAATCCTGTGCAAGAACAGCCCTGCTTAGTGATAAAAGTGACAAAAGGATAAAAAGAAATATTAACAAGGAGAAAATCTTTCTGATATTTCTCATTTTTCCCCAAGGTAACGTGAAATATTATCCTTGAATTTTAACAAATCCTCTACTTGAACAGTTGCTCCGCATGCATGCTCATGACCGCCGCCGGTGCCCCCTATTCCTTCGAGCGCTTTTTTGACAAGAATCCTCATATCTATTTTTCCTCTAAGAGAAATATTCACTTTATTTCCAGTTATATAAGCAACCACAATTATCCTGTTCGGGAAAAAGTAATAAAGCTCATTTGCAATCTCGCCTGATAGGCTTAGAGTTCCACCATACTGGAAAAATAAGAGTTTTTCCTTGGTTTTTTCTCCGATAGATTTTGCTTTTTCAAGCAGGACATTATATTTTTTAATCACAGTCTTTGCATGATTCAGCATTGATTCAAATTTTGCGTTGTCTTTCAAGAAATCATAAGGGCTTCTTACATTATACATCTCTTTAAGCAGCTTGACAACATTACTCGTTCTGTCCTTGAGCGCGAAATTTAGAATTTTAATGAGATTTCCAAATTCAGTTTTATAGAGCGCTTCCTCAACATTCTTGTATCCAGAGAATATGTCTGAAAATTGCTGTTTGAATTTATCTGTAAATTCAGGCAAAAACCAGTCTCCGAGACAACCTAACATCGCAATCCACAAATCCTTTTCGTTTTCAACAGCCTTATAACACCAGTAAGAAACCGGCTCCATAGTTTCTGGTTTATTTTGTATGGGGTTAAAATAATGGACATTTTCAGGCACTTCCCTGAGGGGATGATGGTCAATCCACACAATATCCAAACCCAACTCTTTGGTTGAATCTAAAAACCCTTCTGAAATAATTGGCTTGTCCAGCACGAATACGACATCTGGCTTGAGCTCATGAAGCTTTTTTGAATATGCTGCGTTTAGATCTGGAAAGCTTTTGATCGCAACTCCCTTGCCCCTGCCGATATATCTTCTAAGCAGGAGAAAGCTTGCTAATCCGTCCATATCATTATCGAAAAAGAAAACCGGATTTTGGGCTTTATTCAGCCAATCCCTGATTTCAGTTAATTGTTCTTTTGTTATCATCCTAAATCTTCTTGCCCAGCATGACTTGTTCTTTTAGCTTTGAAATTTCTTTTTTTAGTTTTTTCGCCTTTTCCTTGCTCATTACCTGCTCTAATTCCTCTTCACTGCATTCAAATATTGATTGAAAATTCTCAAATTTTTTGATAATCTCCCCTATTTCATCATTTGTCAGAGATGTCCTTCCAAGAATCCTGTGGCCTTTGGTTGTAATTAATTCATCGTTGGACTGAAATCCCATTGCTTTCATTATTTTGTCTGTTTCTATAAGCTCTTCTATTGAAAGCTCGAGCAATGAATTTTTGGTGGAAATGCTGTCCTTTTTGCTGTAATCCTTGATTATTGAAAGCTCTTCCTCCCCGACATCCTTGACCAGCTCCTTTAACTGCATCTTGACCAAGCCGCCTTCAACTCCCAGTTCAATAATATATCTTTTTATTATAGACGATATCCTGTCAATCATTTCTGAACGCTGGACTGCAATTATCACGTCCTGCAGGCTTATCAGCCCAGTAAATTCGAGAACATTTATATTCAGAATGAATTCATTGAAAATTTCCTTGTGCTTTTCCAGCATTCTTAGCGTATCGCCTGCTCTGTCCAGAAGTTCCTGTGCTCCCCTCAGCGCATATTTTATATCCCCATAGTAAAGATTTATAGTCTTTTTCTTCTCGGAAATTGCAATTACAAGCTGGCTTAATTGCTTTGCTGCCCTCTCGGCTGCCTTGTGCCTTGTGCCTGTCTCCGTTGTCGGAATTGACGGATCCGGAACAAGCAGCGTATTTGCATAGAGAATCTTCTTCACATCGGAATCAACGACAACAGCGCCGTCCATCTTGCAGAGCTCAATCAAGCGTTGCGGTGTGAATTTGCAGTTAACCTCAAATCCGCCGTTTACGAGCCTCATCATTTCAGGAGAATTTCCGAAGACAATCAGTGCACCAGTTCCTGACTTCGAGATGTCATCAATTGCTGTTCTCAAAGGAGTTCCGGGAGAAACCATCTTTAATATTTCCATCAATTCATTATTAATTTTATCTTCCACCATTTTTTATCAATCTTTTATAAATTTAGAAAGTTTTAAATCTTACTCTTCTTTCACTTGGACATGATTATGAATGAGCCCCAGACAGAAATTTTTCTTGAAAAGAAAGGATTGCCTGTTGTTCAGAGAGCTCTGATCAAAAGTAAAGCTAGCGCTGAAGCTGCTGCGAAAAAATTTGGCTTTCCGTTTGTGCTCAAGATTATCTCGACTGCAGCACTGCACAAAAGCGCAATTGGCGGAGTTGAGATAGTCTACAGTCATCAGGAGCTTGAGCAGGCTTATAGCAGACTGAAAGGCATTTCTGAAAAGATTAATGGAGGATTGCTTGGCCAACGTTTTGTCAAAGGCAAGGAGCTTTTAGTCGGCCTGAAAGCAGATCAGACATTTGGTTATACTATCATTTTCGGCCTTGGCGGAGTTCTCACAGAGCAGCTTAAGGATGTCAGCATTCGCATTCTTCCGGTGTCTGCAGCAGAACTTGCGAAAATGCCGACTGAAATAAAAAGCAAAGAAATGCTCAAGAATTGCAACATGAAAGCTATAATTGCTGTGCTTAAAAAAGTTGCAGGACTGGCAAAGCCGAATTTTAAAATTCTCGAGCTTGATATCAATCCTCTTATTGTCAACGAAAAAAAAGCTGTTGTTGCAGATGCGCGGGCTATATTTAAGGAATAATCTGCTAAATCAATGTGTTGAACGCAATGCAGCCAGCACGTCAAAAGCTCTTCTAAGCTCTGAAAAACAGGATATTCTGTTGCGAATAAGAAATGCCTTGGCTTTTGCTATCCTTTCACCGCCAAGAAAGCATGCTATAACTTTATTTGATTTTGCAAAATGTGCAAAATGCTTCAGCGCCTTGGCAGTTTCAAAAGGCTGCGACATTTCCTGAGGAGTCAGAATACAAATCAGACAATCATAAAAGTTTTTGCCTTTTCTGCCTTCCTTGCTTTTGAGGACATCAAAAACTTTTTTATATCTTTGAGCATCGGCATCTCCTACGATGTCTATAGGATTGTTTTTTGACCATGTGGCTGGCAGAACTCTGTTAAGCGCTGCAATCATGGCTTTTGGCAGCTTAGCAAGATTCAAGCCTGCGCTTTCAGAATAATCAGCTGCAAGCACAGCAGGACCCCCAGCATTGCTCACGATAAGAATTTTTTTTATTTTTCTCTTTTTCATGCTTGAAAATCTTGCGATATCAAAGGCATTTGTGAGAGAATTTGCTTCAATCACATCACTTTGCTTGAAGGCTGCTCTGTATACTGCATAGCTGCCTGCAAGGCTGCCGGTATGAGTCAGTGCAGCCTTGGCTCCTGCCTCTGAGATGCCTGCTTTTATTGCGATTATCGGTTTTCTGCATCTTCTCGCAGCTTGCATGAATTTTGCCCCATTTTTCAGCGTCTCGATATAAAGAATGATTGCTGTTGTTTTCGGATCAGCATCAAAATAAGTCACAAGATCAGCGAAATCAACATCTGCCATGTTGCCAAGCGAAGCAAATCCAGAAAAGCCTATCTGCTTCTGCAACGCGAAATCCAATGCAGCCGAGCATAGCGCGCCTGACTGCGAAACAAAAGCAAGAGCTCCTTTTTGAACAGGTATAGAGGTAAAAGTTGTGTTCAGCGCTGCATAAGGATTTATGTTGCCAAGACAATTAGGCCCCAGCAGTCTAATATTGTAGCGTTTTGCGATCTCAAGAAGGCGTTGCTCGGCCTCCAGTTTACCAATCTCGCTAAAGCCTGCTGTAATGATGATAGCAGCCCTGATTGCTTTCTCCCCGCATTCTATAAGCACATTGGGCACAATATCTGACTTCACAGCGATGACAGCAAGATCAACTGGCTGTTCAATTTCAAGCACACTTGCATAGCTTCTTCTTCCAAGAATTCTTTTTGCAGCAGGATTGACAAAATATACTTTCTTGAATTTCAGAAGATTTTTGGCGATGCTGTTTCCGACTTTTCCTTCAAAGCGGGATGCTCCAATCAGGGCAACAGAATCAGGCCTGAAGAAGCTATCAAATTTCATGAATAGAAAAGGGAGTCTAGTTTTTTAAATCTGATTATTTGATAATTATTTAGATTTGATAATTATTTACCAAAGAATTCTCTTCTATTTCCCTTTTTATGCAGACCTCTTGATTTTTTGCCTGCACTTGTCAGGCCTCTGAACGCCCTGCCTCTCTGCGAGCAAATCCATTTTATACCGGGGTCATTTTTGATTTGGGGATGGCAGGGATCGACAAGAATTACCTCAAAAAAATAATATTCTCCGTCCTGCCCTATCCAGTAAGAATTGAGAACCTCAAGATTTCTGAATTTTCTTGCAGTTCTTTGTTCCGCAACAGCCTTGTAATTCATTACAAGCGTTTTTCTGATTGTCTGTTTTCCAGATTGTCTTCCTGCCCTTGGTCTAGATCTTTTTCTGCCGCCTCGAAGCAGCCTGACTCTTGCAATTACAAATCCCTGCTTTGCCTTGTATCCAAGGGCTCTTGCCCTGTCAAGCCTTAATGGTTTTTCAACCCTTACAATAGCATTGCTCTTTCTCCAGTCAATGATTCTTTTTCTTAGCTCATTAACGGGGGGCTTTTTCCAAGCCTGCCTTAGATAGTAATACATTCCTTTTGCCATCTTAATAAACAAGATAAACAAGAAAACGATTTTTAAACGTTTCTAATATTCGAATTATAGTAGAGTTTAGAAAAATATTTAAAGAAATTGCCTTTTGAAATTATATGAAATGGTGGCTAGAAGTTTTAGTTGGTATATTGCTGATATTGATACCACTATGGTTTGTTCTTAATCCGATTGGAGTAGGCTGGGGAGTCGCAGCGATTGAACTAATCAAAGGTGGCCTTGTTCTAGGGATTATCTGCATTGGAATAATGTTTTTGATACTAGGAATTTCAGATATAAAGCAATAATCGCAATAATCAAAAAAAGCTAAAGTGAAAGAATTAGTTTTGCTTTACTAGAATGTCAGAACTATGTATAAGATGCAAAGGCAGAGGGTGGTGTGGGAAGTCATGCCCTATCCTAGCCAGCATTAAAAAATTTCAGCCAAAGATAGAAAAGGAATTCTCCGGAAGCTCGCCTCCGGAAGTTTTCATAGGGCGCTTCAATTATCCGAATGTATTTACCGGGATTCTTTCCCCTGCAGAATATGGCAGCACTGAAATGCTGAGCATGCCCGAGATATGGCATCATAACAGATTTGACATTCCAACGATTCTGTCGATGCGTTCAAAGTTAGTTTATTCAAGATTCATTTCAGACATAAAACAGCCGGGAAAGGGCTGGCAGGAAAAAAAACTTGAAATTTTAAGGGAAGTTGCTCTGGCTTCAAAATCTGTATCTTTGGAATTCAAGCTCAAGAAAAAGCCTGCAGTCAGGATGCAACTGGACAGATTCAACCCGATTATCGGAAATCCCGCACCGCTTGAAAATGTAAGATTTCAGGAAAACCCAAAAATCGAGAAGAAGGTGGATTATATTGCAAATGATGTTGATGTCAAATCAACTGTTGCCTTGCAGGAGCTGCATAAATCAGGAATCCAGGTAAGCAATATTATCAAGGTTTTGAGCGCAGGAGTGCTTGGCCTGAAAAAGCAAAGAAAACTTGTTCCAACAAGATGGGCTGTGACTGCTGTTGACAGCACTCTCTCGAATCAGATGATTGAAAAGATAAGATATTACAAACAGATTTCGGATTTCATGCTGTTCAGCTCAGAGTATCTTGGAAATCACTATGAGATTTTGATGCTGCCCTCAGAGTTTAATTTTGAGGTGATAGAAGCGAAGATGCCGAGCAGTGTCTGGAATCCTGAAGGCATCCAAACATTCTTCTGCATTGATTATGAGAGCTGGTACGGAAGAAAGGATTATGCAGAGAATTGTGGCGGCGGATATTACAGCCCAAGACTGGCGATTGCGGAATATTTGGACAGGATTCAAAGACAGGCCTCTGTCCTTGTAATGAGAGAATGCAGGCCCGAATATTACGCGCCATGCGGAGTCGGAATATTGAGAGAGATATGCAGAAATGCTGTTCAGAAAAAACCAGAGCACTTTTCAGATTTGAAGGAAGCATTGAGAATTGCTCAATCAAGAATGCGAATCAAAATTCCGGAATTCATAAAACAAAGCTCAGTCATCAAAAAATTCAAGATACAGACAAGACTTGCCGATTATCTGAAATGATTGCTTATCAGCCTGAATCTTCTTTTATATTTGCTTCTCAGATAGAAGGCACAAATCAGGCCTGCAATCAATCCGCCGAAATGAGCAAGATTTCCTATAGGCAGATTCGCCAAAATTGAAACAATCCAAAGAAGCGCAAGTGATAAAGTTACGCCGAGCCACATAGGCATTGAAACTGGAATGAAAAGGATATAGACAGGCATTCTTGGCGTTATCACCGCAAGCATACCGCCCAAGCCGAATATTGCTCCGGATGCCCCAACTGCAGGAAGATCTCCTGTGCCCGTCAGATAGAAAACTGAGGCATACAAAATAGAACCCAGCAAACCGCTTAGAAAATAAATAAACAGAAAACGCTTTGTTCCTATCAATCGTTCAAGGAATCCACCCAAAAATAGCAGAGAGAACATGTTCATCAGAAGATGGAATGGATTTGCATGCATAAACAGGCTCGTGACAAGTGTCCATGGCATTGCCAACAGCTTGGAAGGCTGCAATGCTATGAAATCAAATATTTTCGGATAAAACAAAGATACAAAGAACACAAGAAGGAAAAAAATAACATTTACAGTTATGATCTTCATTGTTGCACTTCTGAAAAAACTTGGATGCTGCATGGTCTGAATTTGAATTTTTTATCTTTTTCTTTTCGTTTTCCCTTTGATTTTTTTCGTTTTTTTCTGCTTTTTATGTTTTTGTTCTTTGGCTTTTTTGATTTTTTTCGCTTTCTTTTCCTTGGGTTTTTTCTTTTTGAGCTTCTGCTTTTCGGCTTTCTTCTGCTTTACTTTTTTTCTTAGTTTTGCCTTTTTTCTCTTGATTCTTTCCTTTGTTTTCTCAAATTCCTTGATTTTTTCTTCGCCTATCTTTGAAAACTCTTCCTCTGCCTTTTTCAGCTGCTGCTCGGCACTCTCAATTTTATGCCTAAGCTCCTGAACTTTCTTCTCATGCGTGTCAAACTGCAGCAGCTTGCCGCATTCAGGGCATACAAAATTGTGAAGAAGCGAATTTTCCTCATTCAGTTCAATTGAACAATTCGGACAGAAATAGAAATGCCTGTTCTCATAGCTTGAAATGAGGTTCCTCATTTCAGAGATTTCCTTTTTCTTCAAGATAATGAATCTGGCAATTGACTTTTGAATATTAAGCGTCCAGTAATAGATATACCATCCCTTTTTCTTGTCCTTCTTGCGTATAAAGGATACTATCTCATTTGCAGACAGCTTGTATAGTATATTCCTTGTCTGATTTATAGTCAGCTTTAGCTTTTCAGCTATCTTAAACTCATTTACATCCTTCTTGTCTTTCAGAACATCAACTATGATATCTGCATTCTTGCCCGCCAGATTTCTGACAAGTTCTTTTAAAATTTCTATTTGCATGCCTATTTCCCTGAAATTCCTTCGATTTAGGAGTTAACTCTCCAAAAAGCCATTCAAGCTTATTTACCGAAGAAATATTTTTAGGCGCTCGATAAATAAATATCTTTTCCTTTTAGTGTCACTACTTTAAAATTATTTCATAAGGTTTATATAAAATTTATTATTAGCTGGATAAATGGCGTTATTCAAAAAAAGGGGAATTGAGAAAAGGCCTTTGGAGCTACCTGAGCTGCCGGAATTGCCTACTTTTCCTGAACTTCCAAAGATGCCGGAAAGGCTGGAGATGATGCCTGAAATGAAATATGCGGCTGAAAAGATGTCTATTCCAGAATTGCCCAAGATTAGGCCTTTGATGCCAATCTCGCCAGTTTCTCCTATTGTAAGGGATATAGGTGAAAGACAGATAGAGTTTAGGGAAACTGTAAGAGAACCAATATTTGTAAAAATCAACAAGTACAGAGAAGTACTGGCAAGCTTTGAGATTGTCAAAAAGAAAGTGGCTGAAACCTCTGAAATTCTTGAAAAAATAAAGGAGCTTAGACAGACAGAAGAAAAGCAGCTAGAGGAATGGGAAAAAGAACTAACGGCAATAAGAGAAAGAATCAATTCTATTGATAATAAGCTATTTCTAAGAATAGAATAAAATGGAAAATACAGAAGGAGTAGATGACAGCGAGGTTTACTTTAGAATAGAACCTTTTGAATCGATAGATGTCAAGAAGGATATTCTTGAATCTGTCTCAGGCATATTGAGAATGCAGATAAGCTCGGAAAAATATAGAGAAATAAAAACAGAGATTGAAAAGAAAAGAAGAGATGCTGAAAAGAATATCATCGAGCTGAAAAGAAAAATCAATGAGATTACGGAAAAGCTGCCTTCACAAAAAGCCCTTGAAAAATTAAAAATTGAGGGAAGGAAAGCAGGGAAGGAAAAAGTAGAAATAAAGAAGGAAATTAAAAAGGCAGAAGTTAAAAAAGAAATCAAGAAGGAATATTCACTGGAAAGAGAGCTTGCAGAGATCCAGAGAAGATTGGAGCAGCTTGAATAAATTTTTAAAGGTTGTTTGCATTATCTAATAGAGAAAAAAGAGGTAAAATGGCGAATCAAGCAATAGAAGTCAAAAAACGAAGCCCCATTGGTATAATACTTTTAATGATTATTACATTTGGGATATATGCATTTGTATGGTGGTTCAAAACAGCAAAAGAAGTAAAGGGATTAAGTGGGGTAGACTTCCCTTCTTGGGGAATATTAATACCTTTATATAATATATTTATAATATATACGTATGTGACTGGAATAGAAAAAATTTCTGAAGGTAAAAAAAGCGCAATACTCCTACTTATATTATGGTTTGTTATTGGTCCCGCAGCCTTGTTCTTAATACAAGATGAACTGAACAAACATGCTACCATATAAGCAAGAAAGAAATGGTAAATCGGGCACTTGTTGATTACATAAGGCAAAACAAGAATAAATACCCTATCGAAACATTGAAACAATCTTTGCTTAAACAAGGCTTTTCCTCTTCTGATGTTAAAGAAGCTGTGAAGACTGCGACTGCTCCGGCTGCAGCTCAAGCTCGGCCAGTTCCGCCTGCGCTGCCTGCTCGAGCTGTTCCTGCTGCGACTGCAGAAGGGCTTTCTGAGGATACTGCAAAAATTCTTGCTACCCTTTCATATCTTATTCCAATTATCTCGCTTGTGACTATCCTTATTGCAAAACCAAAAGATAAATATGCAAGATATCATGGTTTTCAAGCACTTTTTTGGTATATAGGAGTTAGTGTTATTTATGTAGCCTCATTGATTTTAACATTCATAATTGGATTATTGCCTTATATAGGATCTCTAATGACAATTTTAGGATACCTAACTGGAATTGTTTTTTGGCTGGCTGCATATGTTTTCAGCATAATTTTTGCGATTCAAGCCTATCAAGGAAAAACATTCAAAATCCCTCTGATTTCAAGTATGATTCCTGCAGATGCAAGATATTAGAAAATGACAAACAATCAAAAGCCTGGTTTCAAGGAGAGAATGATCAAAACTGGGGTGGAAAATATATTTATTAGATATACTGGCCGTATCGGAGGGACCATTATAGGGCTTGGTGTTCTTATTCTTACTTTAGGTGTTATGTTCTCGCCCCTTATATTTTTAGTATCTTCTGTTCTGGCCATATTAGTGCCTATTTTTGGCATAATATTGATTGTAGGCGGGATAATATTTATCGTCAAGATGGGCAAACTTCAGAAAAAAGTCACTGAAAAAGTCGTAGAAAAGCTTACGTAAATTTAAAATAAAAAGAGTAAATATGAAAATCCTGAACACAATTTTGATAGCACTCCTGATTCTATCTTTTTCCTTTTCAATTCTGCTTGTTGTTGCCGCACAAGGAACTTCTTTTGAGACTGCTGAACTGATAACTGCTGAAACTTATTTTTCATCTATTAGTGAATACGGTAAAGATTATTATAAAATTACAGTAAATGAAGGACAAAAACTTAAGGTTCGAACTATCCCAGCTAAAAATTTAGCTTTAGGTATTACAATCTATGATAAAAACAAAGAAGAAATTGATACTACTTTAGGTTTTGGAAGCCTATACGCCGGAAAAGGTGTCGAAGATTTCATAGAAACAGATGTTAGTGGAGTAATTTATATTTTGGTCGAAGCCAGTTCAAATGGTGGCATGTACACTCTTAATGCTTCTATTGTGAACTTGATTTGTAAATTTGGTGAAACAAAATGTGAGAAAGATAATCTTACTATATGCGGCTATTCTATGGAAAAATTTGTATTTGAAAAAACATGTCCGGGAGGGTGTGAAATAAAAGAAGGAATTGCACAGTGCAAAAAAATATGCGCTCCTGATGATAGAAAATGTGATGGTAAAAAAGTTGTGGAATGTTCTGAAGATGGAACTGAATGGGGAACATATGAAAGTTGCGATTACAAATGCAAAGACGCTGCTTGCGTTGAAGCACCGGCGGGCTATGAACCAAGTGCAGGCCTTGGAGCACTCGGAGGCCTAGGCCTTCTTGGAGCACTGATCATAATTCCTATCATTTTCGGTTTAGCTATTTATGTTTACTTTGCACTTGCACTCATGGCAATAGCGAAAAGGACAAATATGGAAAAGCCATGGTTTGCCTGGATTCCAGGACTTAATCTCTATCTGATGACCCAGATTGCCGAATTGCCATGGTGGTGGCTGCTCTTATGTCTTATTCCATTTGTTGGTGGTATAATCAGTATATACATATGCTGGAAAATTGCTGAAAAGCTAGGTAGGCCTGGCTGGTGGGCTTTGCTGCTGTTAATTCCAATAGTTAATCTAATTATTATGGGGAAGCTTGCATGGGGCAAAGAGAAAGCTGAAACGCAAGCGCCGGTAATCAGACCTCTTGAAAGCTCAGAGAAGTCAGAGAAACAAAAAATACCTTCAGATCTGCAGCCTCTTGTTAGCTACATCAAGAATGCAAAAGTAAAAGGCTTTTCAGATTCCGAGATAAAAGAAGCTTTAATCAAGCAGGGCTGGCCTGCTGACAAGGTTGAACGGGCTTTCAGATATGGCTAATCATTATAAAAAAATTTTATTTCTATTTTTCTTAATTCTAATTCTTTTTATTAGTGGCTGTGTTGGTCTAATGACTAGCATAAGCATCGAAAGAGTTTATTGCATGGAAGAAGGAATACACAAAACAAACGTTTCGATCCCTGTTCCTTCTGGTCTTTTGCCTGTAGACTCTCCAGAAAAGGCCTGTGCTTTGCTAGAATATACTCAAAAAGAAATCACTGGAAATAAAATTTCTGAAAAAGAATTTTATTGTGTACCTGTTAAATACATGGAAGAAAGCAAAGCCTGGGCCATGGCTTATTATGCAGGGACATTTCTCGCAAGTGTCGATATATACAAAGAAACAGGGGAGATAAAAGGATCTATAATGACGCGAAATCCAGTTTATTGGTCTGAAAGCTGTGCAGGAATTTTGAAAGAGGGCTAGATTTTATTCAGTTCAGTTAAAAATATTGCAAAACGCAAAAAAGCTAAATTTTTAAAATCTGTTTTTCTAGAGTTTAAATGATTAAGACAAGAAAAGAGCTGATTAAGGCATATCTGGAATTTTTCAAGGGCAAGAAGCATGCAGTTATTCCCGGAGCTTCGCTGATTCCGGAGAATGACCCTACTGTTCTATTCACGACAGCCGGGATGCATCCGCTCGTGCCTTTCCTGCTTGGCCAGCCCCATCCCTCCGGCAAAAGGCTTGTGAATGTGCAGAAATGCATCAGGACAGGAGATATTGAGGAAGTTGGAGATACTAACCATCTAACTTTTTTTGAGATGCTAGGCAACTGGAGTCTAGGAGATTATTTCAAGAAAGAGGCAATTGAATGGAGCTTTGAATTTCTGACTGAAAAGAAATGGCTTGGCCTGTCTGCTGACAAACTTAATGTCACTGTTTTTGCAGGCGACAAGGATGCGCCGAGAGATGAGGAATCAGCGTCAATATGGCAATCTCTTGGAATTCCAAAAGAAAGAATTTTCTATTTACCTAAGGCAGATAATTGGTGGGGGCCTGCCGGACTGACAGGACCTTGCGGGCCTGACACTGAAATGTTCATTGACAATGGCCAGAAGGCATGCTGCAAAGAGTGCAAGCCGGGTTGCGCGTGCGGAAAATATTTTGAAGTCTGGAATGATGTTTTCATGCAGTATAACAAGACAAAAGAAGGAAAATATGATCTGCTGAAACAGAAAAATGTCGATACTGGAATGGGTGTCGAAAGAACAATCGCAATGATTCTTGGAAAAAAATCAGTCTATGAAACAGAGCTTTTCCTGCCAATCATGAACCATATCAAGAAAATTTCAAGATTGAAAAATTTTGACGAAAAACATGAAAAATCTGCAAGAATAATCGCTGACCATCTGAAAGCTGCGACCTTCATTCTGGGAGATGGAATAGTGCCATCAAATCTTGACAGAGGCTATGTGCTGAGAAGACTGATAAGAAAGGCAATCAGGCATGGAAGGCTTCTATGCATCAATGAAAATTTTACAAAAGACATTGTAGACATAGTGATAGACATATACAAGTCAGATTATCATGAACTTTCCACGCATGCAAAGACAATACGCGAGGAAATTGAGAAGGAAGAAGAGAGATTCAGGGAAGTTTTGGAGAATGGATTAAAGGAATTTGAAAGGATTGTCAAAAGAACCCAGAAAAAGATTTCTGCAAAGGATGCCTTTGACTTGTATCAGAGCTATGGATTTCCGATTGAGATGACGAGAGAGATGGCAAAGGAAAAAAATCTGATTGTTGATGAAGAGGGATTTGAGAAGGAATTCGAAAAGCATCAGGAATTAAGCAGGACTGCCACGAAAGGAATATTCAGGTCAGGACTTGCGGATTATTCGATTGAAACAACCAAACTCCATACTGCAACGCATCTCTTGGCTCAGGCATTAAGAGATGTGCTAGGAAATCAGATTCAGCAGAGAGGCTCAAACATAACGGCAGAAAGATTAAGATTTGATTTTAATTTTGACAGGAAGCTTACAGATGAAGAGCTGAAAAAGGTTGAGGACATAATCAACAGGAAGATTGCAGAAAAATTAAAAGTCGAGAGAGAAGAGATGACGGTTGATGAAGCGAGAAAGAAAGGCGCGCAGGCTGTCTTCGCGGCGAGATATGGAGAAAAGGTTTCTGTTTATAGCATAGGAAAATACAGCAAGGAAATCTGCGCAGGGCCTCATGTGATAAACACATCCGAGATAGGGCATTTCAAAATTATCAAAGAGGAATCAGTTGCTGCAGGGATAAGAAGAATCAAGGCAATTTTAGAGTAGATATTGAGGGTTAGAGTCCCTCTCCCCGCTTTTTCCCTGACTCGAAATCTTTTTAAAGATTTATTTTACTCAATTCATGAATTCCTCTACCACTCTTACTATATAGCATAATTGTTTCAATTCCCGTATTGTCAAAAATGTATCTACCTAATTGTTTGATTTCATTAAAAGAAGCTTTATAATTGTTAATTTTATTGGGGATATTTCTATCAATATCATATAAATATAATTTCTGAGGATTTAGGCTCTTAATTATTTTGTAAAATTTATTGCTATATAAGCTGTTTATGTTTCCTTCCTTAGAACTGACAACAGCTGTAGAAATTTCAAAGTTTTTTAATGGGTATTTATTTGTTTCGATTAAATTCTTAACTTTTTCAAGATTTTCAATTATTTCATCCAATGAGCCATCGAACCCGTTCATCTTTTTGATTATTTTTCTGTCAGCAGAATCTAATTTGAAGAAAACTTGATTATATTTTAAAATAGAATCAATAATATCCTTTTTTCCAAGAGTAGTTGAATTTGTGAACAACACCACCGGAATATTCGGAAAATAAATGTTTCTTAATTCTAAAACATAGTTTGTTATCTCGTTAAAATAAGGGTAAATTGTTGGCTCGCCATTACCTTCAACCAAAATGTCTTGAATAAATTTATTATTTTTTGAATTAAATTTAAAACCTTTTTTGATTTCTCCTTCCATTTGCTTTAAAGGTATTATTGCTCCTTTCGTAGAATTCTTGCCACACTGACAATATTTGCACTTAAAAGAACAAACTTTTCCAAGAGGCCATAAATTAATGCCTAATGAATGATAGCTCCTCTTTGAAATTATCGGGCCGTATATAATGTTACTTTTGAATTTGCTAATTTTCTTTTCTGGAACCAGTCTAAATATATTAATGTCTACATTTTCCATTTTAAATTAAAATATTTTATGTTTCAAATTGTCGTATTCAATAGCCACTAATGCCAAAGTAGAATTATCTGGAACTTTTGTTTTATCTCTGGTTGTTTGGTCAAATAATCTTTCATTAGGATTATATAATTCTCTAACTAATCCCACTTGAATTCTTTTCAATTGCTTATTATATCCCAATCTCCCTAATGCAAAAGCCATTAAACTATTTTTGTAGGTAGATTTAGTCCTGTCAATATCTAAATCTAAAAAGCTACTATTGAATAAATCAGATTTTGCATCATAAAGCGGACTATTCAAAATAGCTTGCATTAGCTTCTTGGCTTTTTTTTCTTGCCCGATTTCTAAATAAGTTAAAACTCCGAGTGCTTGGTCATCTAAAAAAAATCGTTTCTGATAACTATCTCCTCTACAATCTTGGCTATCAAAAAGTCTACAATCTTGGCTATATCTCTTATTTTCTAAATTTTTTATGAGGTCTTTAGCTTCCTTTAATCTCCCTACTTTTATATATGCAAGAGCTGCCCAAAGATTACTTTGAGTTATGATTAAAGGATTAGCTTCATTAGTTTCAGGATTATATTCTCTTCCAAACAAACCTTGTTCTTTAAGATATAGGGGCAGTTTAAGGCTGTCCATTATCTTTTCAGCTTCTTCATTAAGCCTATTTGCAGCAAGAGATAATGCAAAAATAGAATTCTTGCAAGTATTAAAAGCAGGGACAACAACTCTTCCTTCTAAATCAACCTCTCTATAAAATAACCCTTTTGTATGATTATAAGAGGCACTTTCTAAGAATTTTTGGGAATTTTCTCGTGATTTATTGGATAACCCCAATTCGCTTAAACAAATGTTAGTTAACCCATTTACCTGTGGGCAGTAAATAGGGCTATCACTGCTTAATATATATCCTCTTTCAGTCTTGAATCTTTTTTCAATTTCTTGAAGTGTTTGTTCTGTTATTCTTTGCATTTTAATCTCCATTTGAAAAATTTATTTTACAGTAATCTGGAAATACATCATTTTTATGGTCAACAAACATAACCCTCTTTAGAATTGTTGCATATATTTCATTATTTATTTCAGAATCTCTTAGATTTTTGGCCAAATCGTCTCCTTTAGACGTTTCATAAATGTACAAAATATCATCCAAGGTTTCATAAGGGATGCCTTTGAATTCTGGCAATTCTCCGCATCCGCTGCAGATTTTACTAGAATCTTCAGAAATTGTCTCAACAAGATAGTTTAAGCCCATATATTCAGCTAAATTTTTCTCTTGAGATTTAAGCAATCCCCCAATAGGGCAGCAATCCCCGACCAAGTTTCCTTTTGGATACCAGCCAGTAAGTCTTTCAGTACCATTAATAGTTCCAAGATAAATCCTATCTTCCACTCCTGCAATAGTTTTTATTACAGTGTCACATATTCTTGCATCAAGAGTAGAAGTTTGAATTAGATTAGTTTCATTAATGCCAAGAGATTTTATACTTTCAGTTCTTAAATTAGTTGTGTCTACTTCTTGAGTTTGAATGCCTAATTTTTGAGCATAGTCTCTTGAAATCTGAAGATTTTGAATAGGATACCGGGCATTTTTTATAATGAGTGTTTTAACTCTATCCTTTCCCAAGGCTTTAACTGCCAAAGCGCAGACTATTGAGGAGTCTATTCCTCCACTCAAACCCACAATTACAGACTTCTCTTTAGCAATATTCTTAATATAGGAGATAATCTTCTCTTCTATTTTTCCATAATTTAGATTTTTTATTTTTGACATTTTTTGTCACCAGACAATAACAACAATTAAACCTACTATTTAAAATTTATCTCCTCATAGGTGGGGCGAAATATTTATAAAGAAAAGAAAATTAAGACAGATTATGGATACAACAACGTTAGAAAAGATAGGATTAACAGGGGGAGAAATTAAGGTATACCTCGCTCTTCTGAGACTAGGAATTTCGACTATAGGTAACATAATAAAAGAAGCCCACGTTTCTAATTCAAAAGTATATGATATTCTAGATAGATTGAGTAAAAAAGGTTTGATAGGTAGCGTTATAATTAATAATCGAAAAAATTTTGAGCCGAAAGACCCGTCTAGACTAAAAGAGTTTATTGAATTAAAAGAAAAAGAAATTAAAGAAAACAAAAAAGAGATTGAACAATTAATCCCACAACTTAAACAAGCCTATAAATATGCAGAACCAGTCCAAGAAGCAGAAATTTTGCAGGGGACTAATGGCATTAAAACCTTTACAGAGCTGATTTTATCCAAACTTGAAAGGGGAGATGTTTTTTATATTCTAGGAGCACCAAAAGAAGCCAATGAATTATTGGGGGCATATTTTCAAGATTGGCATGAAAGAAGGGCAAAAAAAGGAGTAAATTGTAAAATTCTTTATAATCAAGATGCAAAAGAATGGGCTAAAAGAAGAAAGAAAATGCCATTAACAGAAGTCAGACTTTTACCAGAAGTAATATCAACTCCTGCGCTTATTGACATAGGCAAGGAATATGTTGCAACACTTCTTTTTGGAGAAAGACCTTTATGTATTGTTATAAAAAATAAAAAAATTGCTGAAAGTTATCTCAGTTATTTTAGACTTCTCTGGAAAATTTCCAAGAAGGTTTAGAGCGCAACTCCGTAACAAAAAGTCACGAGTCCCTCCCCCTCCCTGCTTTCATATAGGAATAGCACGATATATTTATAAATAAAATATTCCTGATTGATTCATGCAAGAGGTGAAAGTCGAGCTGTGGGCGAAACCGAAGAAAAACCCTATCCTGATAGAGGGGTTCCCGGGATTCGGATTCGTCAGCACAATAGTAAGCGAATTCTTGATTGACCATCTGAATGCAAAGCAGATAGGAAGACTGGTTACTACAAAAATTCCTCCTATCATCGCTATCCATCAGGGCAAGGTAATTGAGCCTCTGGCAATTTTCTATGCCGAGAAAGAAAATATCATTATTCTGAGAGCAATTGCTTCTGTAAATAAAGTTGAATGGGACATTTCAAATGCGATGCTTGAGCTTGCAGAAAAATTAGGCGGCGAGGAAATTATTTCTATTGAAGGGGTTGGCGCAGAAGTTGAAAAGAAAAGGGAGCCAAAGGTTTTTTACTATACCTTGGACCAGAAAAAAAGAAAAAAGCTTGAGGGAATCGGATTAAAGAATTTAAATGAAGGTATAATTGTAGGGGTTACAGGCGCGCTGTTATCAAAACAGAAGAATGCCTCTTTCTTATTTGTTGAAAGCTTCCCAGACATGCCTGATTCCAGGGCTGCTGCAAAAATCATTGAAGTGCTGGATAAATATCTTGGATTAAAGATTGACTATAAGCCATTGCTGGCAAAAGCAGAAAAATTTGAGGATAAAATCAAGGATATTTTAATCAAAGGGATAGAAGCCGGAAAGCAGAAAGAAGAGAAAGAAAGTTATTTCGGTTAGTTATTTCTGTTGAAATAGTTTTAATATAAATTCAATTATTCTTGTCAAAAAATCTGCAAAAGAACCTTTGCATTCTTCGCTTGTTATTTGAAAAGGGGCAGAAAGATTTAAACTTGAAGCAATATTGTTTGCAGTCTCCTTCAGATATGAATTATTGACTACGAAAAACCTGTCAATACCCTGCTTGTCCTTGCATTCCAAAATGCATTGCCAGCATTTTCTTCCCTCCCTCACATTTTCATCAACGCAATTTTCCAGTTTTTGATGGCAGTCCTCCAAAGAATACCAATGAGCCGGACAAAAAGAATCTGCCAGATAATGGGATGAAACAGCCAGATTGAATGCATGTTCGCATTCAGTTGAAAAATTCTTTGCATGCCATTCCTCTGCCTTTATTCTTGCTTTGCAGTCCTTGGCATCATCTGAACAATGATGGTTTACAAAATCCTTTATTGTTGTATCTGGATAAGTGGAGCCATTTCTAATATAATTAAGGCAATTCTGAAAATTTTCAATCAGAATGGCTTCTGAGATGAATTTATGGGTGTTGGAAGCCCATGCGCCAGCTGAAGGCAAATATACGATAAAGAAAAAAAACAGGAAGAGCATGAAGAATACGAACAGCAATCCCTTTTTCATGCAGATTAAATATGGATTAGGTATTTAATGCTTTTTAATGCATATTTTGGAAGACAAAAAAGCATTTAAGAATGCTGAAACTGCTTAGGAAAGATAAAAAGAAGTGAAAAATGCTTAAAAAATATGTCTTGGCCGGCGGACCTTGTTCTGGCAAAACCGAAGTTTTGCAAGCCCTTCAAAAAAGAGGCTTTTATTGTTTGAATGAAGTTGCAAGATACCTTATTCATCAAGAAAGAAACAAAAGTGGCAATGAAAATTTTAAGCCATCAGAGGATATTGTAATGTTTCAAAAAAAGCTCCTTGCAACACAAACTGAATGGGAGAGGGATGTTCCTTCAAATATAGAGAAGTTATTCTCAGATCGGGGAGTAATTGATGGCATTGCTTTTTTAAATGTGAATAATAAGGAGATTTTTCCAGGGCTTTTAGAAGCTGCTAAAAAAGCAAATTATTCGAAAATTTTTTATCTTGATATGCTTAAGAATTATAGCAAGGATGAATTCAGACAAGAATCAGAAGAAGAGGCAAGAAGGATTCATCAGATTATAGGAGAAGTGTACAAAAGTCATGATTATGATTTAATTAGGATTCCTGAGATGGGTGTTGAAGAAAGAGTTGAAATGATTCTGAAGGAAATAAAAAATGACGATTATTCTATATAAATGGCAGGCTTGCCTGGCTTTGCCTTGCCTGCCTTGTTCTGAGGGTCATATTTTTTAGAGTCATTGACTGCGAATATCTGAACCGCCTTGCCTGATTTCTTTTCAATAATATCTTTTGATTCGCTGTAAATTTTCAGCTCCTTCGGCAATGTGTAGATGAAAATCTTTGCTGCCTCTTTTCCCTGTTTTTCCTTCAAAATTCTGATTATGTTATTCACGTCTGCAATCAACTGCTCAATTGCCTGTTCCTGCTTCTCAAGCTCAGGATTTATTCTCTTTTCATCACAAACAGGCCACTTTTCAAGCGAAATAAAATTCTTGTTTCCTAGATTATGCCATAATTCCTCTGCGATATGCGGGCAGAAAGGAGAGATTAATTTAAGCAATGCTTCATAATTTTTTCTTGAAATTTCTGAAAGTGAATCAATGAATTCAATAATTGAGATTATTGCTTTTGGATATTCAAATTTATCTATGCTTTCAGTAACCTTTTTGACAGTCATATTAATTTTGCTGTCCTGTCTGTCATCTGATTTGCCGATTTTTTCCTTGAATCTTATAATCTTGTTTATTATTCTGAAGCTGCCCTCTATCCCTTCATCGGTCCATTCCATTGGCTTTTCAGGAGATGCAACGAACATCAAGAACAAGCGGGCGGTGTCAATGCCATATTTTTTGCTTACTTCTTCTTGGGTTACAGTGTTTCCATAGCTTTTGCTCATTTTTCTCCCATATCTGTAGACAAATCCCTGATTGAAGAGGGCTGAGAACGGCTCATCTATTTTCAGCATTCCTAAATCCCTGAGAGCTTTTGTGAAAAATCTTGAATAGATAAGATGGCCCACTGCATGTTCAATCCCTCCAATATATTGATCAACGGGCATCCAGTAACTTACATCCTTTTTATCGAAAGCTTTGTCTTTTTCTTGAGGCGAACAGAATCTTAAGAAATACCAGCTGCTGTCCATAAATCCGCCCATTGTATCTGTTTCTCTTCTCGCTTTTCCCTTGCATTTCGGGCACTTTGTATCAACGAAGGTTTTGCTTGTAAGGATAGGATTTCCTGTTGTCTTAAAATTGATATCTTCCGGCAACAAGACTGGCAGTTCCTTTTCTGGCACAGGAATAATTCCACATTTATCGCAATATATTACAGGGATGGGAGTCCCCCAATATCTCTGCCTTGAAATCAGCCAGTCCCGCAGTTTATAGTTGACAGTTTTCTTTCCCAGCTTGTTTTTTTCAATATAATCTGAAATTTTTTTAATAGCATCCGAGCTCTTTGAGCCAGAAAACTTGTTTGAATTTACAAGCACACCTTCTTCAACATATGCAGAAGCCATTTTCTCAGGGGTTAATTTTTTTTCTGGAATTATAACTATCTTAATCGGCAATTTGTACTTTTTAGCGAATTCAAAATCACGCTGATCATGAGCAGGAACTGCCATGACCATTCCAGAGCCATACTCAGCAAGAACAAAATTACCTACCCATACAGGAACCTTTTCTTTTGTAAGGGGGTTTTCCGCATATTTTCCTATAAAGAGCCCTTCTTTTCCCAAAGTTTCAAGCTCTTCTCTTGATTTGGCCTTTTTGCATTTTTCAGAGAAAATCAGAACATCCTTTTCGTATTTTGTTCCTTTTACAAGCTCTGGAAGTTTTGGATGCTGCGCAGAAATGACCATGAAGGTAACGCCGTAAATAGTATCTGGCCTTGTCGTAAAAATCGGCCATGCATTTTTATCTATAAGAAAATTTATTATAACCCCTTCGCTTTTTCCTATCCAGTTTTTTTGCATCTGTTTTAAGGTATCTGACCATTTTAATTTGTCCAGACATCCAATCAGCTCATCAGCATATGCCGTTGTCTTCAAAAACCATTGCGGCAGATCCTTTATCTTAACTTCTGTCTCGCATCTCCAGCATTTTCCGCCTTCAACTTCTTCATCAGCAAGGACTGTATTGCAGCTTGGACAGAAATTTACAGAAGCATTTTTTCGATAGGCAAGTCCTTTTTCATAAAATTTCAGAAAGAAATACTGATTCCATTTATAGTATTCCGGCCTGTGGGTTGCTATAACTCTATCCCAATCATAACTGTTTCCGAGAGCCTTTTGATATTCTATAATTTTTTTGATGGCATGCTCAGTATAAACTTTAGGATGCATCCCTTCTTTCTTTGCTGCATTCTCTGCAGGCAGGCCAAAGCTGTCATAACCCATCGGATGGAGCACATTATAACCCTGCATTCTCTTGAATCGCGCAATCACATCTCCAATGGTGTAATTTCTAACATGGCCCATATGCAAAAAAGAAGCGGAAGGATAAGGAAACATCTCCAAGCAGTAGAATTTTTTCTTGCCTAATTTTGATTTAAATATCTTTTTGTCATGCCAGAGCTTTTGCCATTTTTTCTCTATGGCATGAAAGTCTATGTCCCTTATTTCTTTGATCTCTTTTTTAATTTTTTCAACCTT
>Ga0315289_10001105_pt1 | contig 42186 bp, 37 predicted proteins | sample YL17G11_40_MG_FD_203452 | JGI IMG/M metagenome (GOLD analysis project Ga0315289, IMG submission 203452) | Sediment microbial communities from Yellowstone Lake, YNP, Wyoming, USA - YL17G11_40 | ecosystem: Environmental > Aquatic > Freshwater > Lake > Sediment | place: USA: Wyoming | collected... | reverse complement strand
CTCACCCACCAGGCCGGCCGGCACGCTGTGCGCTAATCCTGTCATTGCCAGGTAGACTGCCCCCCCCATGATGGCCGAGGTGGCGGTGGCCTTGAGCACAAGTTGCCACACCCCGTGCCCTCCCAGGCCCCCCATGTGGCGCTGCAGGAGTGCAAGCATGATCAAGGCGTGGGCAGCCCACTTGAGCGAGTTCGCCAGGATCAGGCCGTTCAACGTGAGTGGCATAAAGAGCGTCGGAGCCAGCGCCAGAACTGCGTACAGGATCACCGTCGCGACGCCGACCATCGCCGGCGTCCAGGTGTCCTTGCGGGCGTAGAAGGCGAAGATGAGCGGCTGATCTACGGCGGCAAAGACCAGCCCCACCAGGTGGAAGCGCAACGCGGCGACGGTCGCCAACGTGTCGGCCGGGGTAAAGTTGCCGTGTTCGAAGACCAGTGCGACGATGGGCGTCGCCAGCACCCACAGCCCGACCGTCGCCGGGATGGTCAGCGCCAGCACCAGCCGCAGGCCCTGCGAGAGCGTGGCTTTGAAGGGGCCAGGCTGGTCGTCCGCCGCCTGGCGGGAGAGCGTGGGCAGGATGGCAATCGAGATGGCCGTGACGACCATCCCCAGGGGGAACTGGATCATCGTCGCAGAGTATCTCATCCAGGAGATCGAGGCGTCGCCGGTATGTGAGGCCAGCCGGTAACTGAGCAACTCGGCCAGTTTGTCCACCGCCAGGCCAAGCAGGATGGGCACGTAGAGGCGGCCAATGTGGCGCAGCGCAGGGTGGCGCAGGTCGAAAGCAAGGCTGAGGCGGGCGTCGCGCAGCCCGGGCAGTTGGAGGATCACCTGGAGCACAGAGCCCGCCAGCAAGCCCACGGCCATGCTGTGGACTCCCCACCGGCGCCCCAGCGCCAGGGCCACGATCACGACGGCGGCGTTGAAGGCCGCGGCGGTGAAGGCCGGTAAGGTGAACCGCTTGAGCGCGTAGAGGGTACCGGCCAGGACACTGGCCAGGCTGAGGAAGAGGACCCCTGGGAGCATCAGGCGCAGGAGGTCAGCCGCCAGCGCCTGATCGGAAGCAGGCAGCCCGCCCGCCGAGAGCCATACCAACTGCGGGGTCAGGAGTTCCCCCACCAGCACGAAAGCGCATACGGCCAGCGATACGATGCCGAGGATGATGCTCAACAAGCGCCACAACTCTGCCCGGCGCTCCGGCGCGGCGTAGTCGGATAGGACGGGGATGAGCGCGGAATTGACCATCCCGCCTACCAGGAGTTCGTAGACGATGTTCGGGATGCCCATGGCCGTGTCCAGCGCGCTCACGTGGCCGCCCGCCCCAAAGAGATCGGCCTTGACCGTCTCGCGGACCAGCCCGAGCACGCGGCTGGCGACGTTCCCCAGCGCGATGATGCCGGCCGCCTGCGCAACCTCTACGTCTGGCTGTCCTGTTGTCCCCTGTGCCTCTTCCAACCGTTTCTCCCATGTGGCAGGCTACGGCTCGTCCCGACGGTACAGCGCCTGCGCGCCCGTGGTCCTCACGAACGTGCGCCATTCTACCGTGATTTGGGAAGGACCACAAACCCAGAGGGGGTCACGGCTCATTTGCTCTGTCTGATGTCCTGTGCTACAATCTCTACGAGAACGAGAACCTGTCCGCCTCCAGCCCATCCAAAGCAGCCCTCGCGCAAGGTGCGGCGGACGTCTTGTGTGCACGAGGCGACGTGCACTGGAAAGCAGGAGGTGTGTACGATGAAAACCCGACTTTTTTTGTCTGCAGTAGCCCTGGGGCTGGGGTTGGTCGTCACGTTGCTGTTGAGCCTGTCTCGCCCTGCCTCTCTCGCCCGCGCTGACCCAGGCATCTACTACGTGCGAGAAGGTGCCGCCGGTGACTGCCACGTCGTCACCACTCCCTGCGGCAGCGTCCAGTATGCCATCAATCTGGCCACGACCCCTGGCGACGAGGTCTGGGTTGCCACCGGCACCTACACTGAGAACCTGGTCATCACCCGTGGCATCTCACTGCGCGGCGGATGGAACGTCTCGTTCACCGTCCAGGCTCCTGCCACTTACCCGACCACAATTGACGGGCGAGGCGGCTACGTCATCTCGGTGACCACTGGCGCCAACCCGGCGCGGGTCGAGGGGTTCACCCTCCGCAACGGAAACGACGGCATTCACGTCGAAAGCGCCGTAACCACCCTCGTCCTGACCGGCAATCTCGTATACTCGACGACCAGCCAGGGTATCGAGGTTGTGAGCGGGACGGTCTGGATCGAGGGCAACGCCATCTACAGCACGACGAAGGAAGGCATCAAAGTCAACGCCGGGAATGCCACGGTCGTCCGGAACGTCGTCCACGACGTACGCGGTGCGGGCCAGCACGGCATCCGGGCCCAGGCCAACAGCATCGTCAGGGGCAACCAGGTCTACCGCATAACCGGCCGTGGCATTGATGCGCGGGGCGGAACGGCCGTCATCGCGGACAACCTGGTGTACGATACCGGGGACGATGGCATCCGCTCGGACGACACGAGCACCGGCGTGGAAGTTCGCGGTAATACCGTATACCGTGCGGGCAACGACGGCATTGACGCCCGCGGGGTGACCGTACTGGTCGCCGGCAACGTCGTCACCGGTTGCACCGACAACGGGATCAAGAGCGAGGGCATCGGCCAGTGGGTACGCATCGAGGGCAACTGGGTGCTCAGCAATGCCACCGTCGGCATCGCCATTCGCCAGGGGCCACCCCCCACCCCCTATAGGGGGCAAGGGGGCGGCACCAACAACGTGGTGGGCGACCAGGTCAGCAGCAGCATCGAACTGGGCGGCACGGGGGTGGGCTTTGTCTACCACAACACGCTGGTGGGCAGCGGCGTGGGCACGCAGGGGAGCGGGTTGGCGATTGCGAGCCCGTTGGCTGCCACCATCGTCAACAACGTCGTCGTCAGCCACACGACCGGTATCACGGCGGTGGCGGGGCCACGCTGGTCGTGAACCGCACATTGTTGTGGGGCAACGGCAGCGATCCCATCAGCGGCACAGGCGTCATCGCGCAGGCGCCCCTCTTTGTCGCGCCGGCGTCCCGGGATTATCACCTCCTGCCCGACTCACCTGCCGTCAATGCCGGGGTTGGTGTCGGCGTCTTGGCTGACATAGATGGTGAGCCGCGCCTGGGCGTTCCCGACGTCGGCGCCGACGAGGTCGTGCGCAAGGTCTACCGTCTACGCCACGGGCGCCCCGCCCGCGCCGCCAGCCCCGGCGCAGGAGCACTTTACCTATCTGCCCTTCGTCGCCAGGGACTACCCGCCCGGCCCACCTCTCTACCGCCTCTACGCCGATCTGGCCGACCTGGCCTGGCTGGCCCAGGAGCCTTACCGGGACGAGACGATCCCTGCTACTTTCTGCACCACAGACAGGCGTTGGGACGTGGACGTGCGCTACCGGGGTGACGTTTCGCGGCTGATGCCCAAGAAATGCTGGAAGGCCTTCTTCGCCGGCTCCGACCTGTTCGAGAACCAGGAGGAACTCAACCTCAACGCCGACTACCCGGACCAGACGCTGCTGCGCAGTTACCTCGCCTACGACTTCCTGGCCCGCGCTGGTGTGCCCACGCCGCGCGCCGGGTTTGCCCGCCTGAACATCAACGACGTCTATTACGGCCTCTTCTCCCAGGTCGAGCAAATTGACGAGCGCTTTCTCTACCGCCAGGGGATTGACCTCCACGGCAACCTGTACAAGCCATACTATGGCAACTTGAGTGCGAACGATTGGTCGTACGCCTACCATTATCCCAAAAAGACCAACCGGCAGAGCGGGATCGAGGACATCGTCGCCTTCATCGAATTGATCAACGATACGCCCGACGCGCAATTTCCGTCCGCCATTGCCAGTGTGCTGGACGTGAACGGCTGGCTGGACTGGTACGCCGCCAACGTCCTCATCGGCAACTTCGAGATGCTGGAAAAGAACTATTATCTTTACCACGACCTCAGCGTGGAGCGCTGGATGATCCTGCCCTGGGATGTGGACATCTCACTTGGCCACAACACGAAATTGCCCGCCGGGGGAGCGCCCTATGCCAATCTGCTCGACGAGGAGATCAGTTGGGACAACCCGATTGACAGCGGCACGCAGGAGAGCAAGAAGAGCGACGGCAAGTGGAACGTGCTGATTGACCGCATGATGGGTGTGCCGGAGTTTCGCTGGTTCCATTGCCGTCGCCTCGAGGAATTGATGGCCGGCGCGTTCAGCCCGGCCGAGATGTTCCCGCGCATTGGAGCCGCCTTCGCACACGTCCGCGCCGCGGCCGAGGCCGATCCCAACCGCTGGCGGCCGGCGGGCTTTCAGTTCTCCGACGGACCGGATGAACTGAAGACGTACATCGTCAATCGCATTCAATTCCTCGACGGAGAGATGCCCGGCTTCTGCCCCGACCTCGAGGTGCCGCTCACGGTCAACGAGTTTCTGGCCGACAATCCCCCACCCCCTATAGGGGGCAAGGGGGCGTCGCCGACGAGGCCGGCGAAACCGACCCCTGGATCGAGATTCACAACGGCAGTGCCACGCTCGCCTGGGACCTGGGCGGGATGTACTTGACCGACGTCTTGAGCGAACCGACAAAGTGGCGCATCCCCGACGATACACTCATCCCGCCGGGCGGTGTGCTACTCTTATGGGCGGATGGTGAGGAGAGCGAGGGACCGCTGCACGCCAACTTCGCGCTGAACGCGGGAGGTGGGCAGATTGGCCCCCCCAGCCCCCCCGCATGCGGGGAGGGGGGGGCGGGCGCCGGTCATCGGCGGGACGGTCCACACGCCGACCTGGCCCACCGCGGGCAGCACGGTCACCGTCACGACGAGCATCACGGACGAAGGGACCGTCACGGCCACGTTGTGGTATCGTGCGTTTGCAGCCGGGGCGCAGCCGCCGGCCCCCCCAGCCCCCCCGCATGCGGGGAGGGGGGGCCGTGCCGATGGCCCTGATGAGTGGGACAAGTTGGCAACTTGCCCTACCGGCTCAGGCCAATGGTACGTGGGTGGAATACTACGTTGAGGCGCAAGACACGGCCGGGTTGGTCAGCGTAGACCGGCCGGGCTGGCCGGCGGGAGACTGGCGCTACGTCGTCGGCTGGCAGCGCCCGCCGCTGTACATCAACGAACTGATGGCGCTCAACACGCGCACGGCCCCCCCTCCCCGCATGCGGGGGGGCTGGGGGGGACGGCAACTACGACGACTGGATCGAGGTCTACAACGCCGGGCCGGTGGACGTGGATATGGGCGGGATGTATTTCAGCAACAACGTCGGCCTGACAGCGCAGTACACGATCCCTGCCGGCACGCTCGTCCCTGCCGGTGGTTACCGCCTCTTCTGGGCCGACGGCACAGGCACAAACGGCCACCTCAACTTCAAGCTGTCCGGCGCGGGTGAGTACGTGGGCCTGTTCGACGAGCGTGCCGGTTACTACGCGCCGGTTGACGCCGTTTACTTCGACCCGCAGGTGCCCGACGTCTCCTGGGGCCGCTTCCCTGACGGCGGCGCGTGGTACGCGCTGGACACGCCCACGCCGGGTGGACCCAACCGCCTGGCGCCGCCTCGATTCTCGGAGGTGACGCGCGTGCCTGCCTGGCCTGGCGCAGGTGAAAGCGTGACTGTGACCGCCGTCGTCACCGCCGGTAGTCCGATCGTCTCCGCCACGCTGTGGTACGACGTGGGGAGCGGGTTCCAGGCCATGCCGATGGTCCCGGTAGGTGGGGCAAGTTGGCAACTTGCCCTACAGGACCAGGCGGTGGGCTCGCAGGGGGGGAGTGGGACAAGTTGGCAACTTGTCCTACAGGATCAGGCGGAGGGCACGCTGGTCAGATATTATCTGGAGGCGGTGGACAGCGTGGGGCAGAGGACGCTGCATCCCACCGCCGCGCCTGCGGCCACGCACTGCTACCTGGTGGGCTATGCACCCCCGCGCGTGCTCGTCAACGAATTTCTGGCCGCCAACGACAGCGCCAACCAGGACGAGGCAGGCGAATACGACGACTGGGTGGAACTGTACAACGCGAGCGCGGCCACCGTGACGTTGGACGGCATGCACCTGACCGACGACCTGGCCGAGCCGACGCATTGGCAGTTCCCGGCCGGTACGACCGTCGCGCCGGGCGGCCACCTGCTGGTGTGGTGCGACGAAGATCCAGAGCAGGGCCTGCTGCACGCGAACTTCAAACTGAACCGGGAGGGGGAGGAGATCGGCCTGTTCGACACGGACGCCCACGGCAACGTTCCACTCGACACCATTATCTTCGGTCCACAACAGACGGACGTTTCCTGGGGCCGGAAGCCGGATGGATCAGGCACATGGCGCTTTCTGGATCCGCCGACGCCGGGGGTGAGCAATGGATAAAATCGCAAATTGCAAATTGCAGATCGGCAAATCGGCAAATCGCAAGTCGCAAATCGCGGGATCCTGGCTGATGGCTGGGCTGACATGTGCACTGGCCTGCCTGTTGACGGGCGGGGTGGCTGTGGCGCAATCCGGTCCGGCTATCGTCATCAACGAGATGCAGTATCACCCTCTTTCTGACGACTACGGCGAGGAGTACATCGAACTGTACAATGCCGGCACTATGCCTGTGAACCTTTCGGGCTGGCAGTTCAGCGACGGCATCGCATATACCTTCCCGGGCGGTGTCTCTATCCCTGCTGGCGGATACGTCGTCGTCGGTCACGACCCGGCCACGGTCGAGGCCATCTACGGCATCAGCGGCGTGCTCGGCCCTTTCGATGATGGTCGTCTTGCCAACGAGGGCGAACGGGTGGCGCTGGAGGATGCGGGCGGCGTGCTGGTGGACGAGGTCACGTACGACGACGATCACCCCTGGCCCGACGAACCCGACGGCAAAGGCCCCTCGTTGGAACTGATCAACCCGGCCTTCGACAACGCCCGTCCCTGCTCCTGGGGCTCGAGCACCGGCCCCGGTACTCCGGGTACACAGAACAGCGCCTATTCCGCCGGCAACGTCGCTCCCTGTGTCACCGGTGTGACGCATACGCCGGTGCAGCCTGCCTCCAGCCAGGCGGTGACCGTCACGGCACAGGTAGACGACAACAGCGCCGTCGCAGCGGTGGTGCTGCGCTACCGGCCCGAGGGTACGTCCGGCTACGTGGCGACGACGATGACCGGCGGCGGTGGCAGTCTCTATACTGCTACCATCCCGGCCCACGGCGACGGCCAGTACGTCGAATTCCACGTCACTGCGACCGACGACGAGGGCGCTACACGCAGCGTGCCGGACGGCGCGCCAGGCAGCATCTCCGCCGAGACGGGGCTGCCGGTGACCGTCAGTTACCTCTACCTGGTGGAGAACACGCCCCCTACCAGTACGTTGCCCATCTACCGCCTCATCGTGACGCACGAGAACCTGACCGAACTGGTCACCCGGCCGATCACCTCGAACGTGCTGCTGGATGCGGCCTTCGTCTACGGCGGCGAGGCGTTCTATGACGTGGGCCTGCGCTACCGGGGCGACACCCGCACCTTCACCCCCCGCCCTTACCGCGTCAAATTCCCGGACGAGCACGAGTTCGAGAGCCGGGAGCGGATCAACCTGGTGAGCGACGAACTGGGACGTGAGGCGCTGGCCCACGACCTCTTCCAGCGCGCCGGGCTACCGGCCCCCCATACGCGCTTCGTGACGCTCTTCGTCAACGAGAACCGGCAGGGCGATTACCTGGACGTCGAGAACGTGGACCACGACTTCCTGGAGGCCCACTTCCCCGGCGACGACAGCGGCAACCTCTACCGGGGCACCGAGCACGCCGACCTGAGTTATCGCGGCCCGGACCCTGATGCGTACCGCCTCTACTACGTCAAGAAGACCAACGAACCAGTGGACGACTACTCCGACGTCATCGCGCTGACGGACGTCCTCAGCAACACCCCTGGCACCACCTTCCGCGCCCAGGTTGAAGCGGTGGCCGACAGCGACGAGTGGCTGCGCTGGTTCGCCGTCCAGGCCGTACTGGACAACCACGAAGGGGCGCTGTGGATCGGCAACGGCGACGACTACTTTCTCTACCACCGTCCCTCCGATGGCCGCTTCGTCCTCATCTCGTGGGATCACGATTACACGTTCCTCCTGCCCAGCCATTCGATCTGGGAGCCGAACTGGCTGGGGCCACAGGTCGTGCGCCGTATCCTGAACTACCCGGACTTGACACGGCGGTATTACCAGGAGATTGCCAGCCTGGTCGCGGACGAGTTCTCGGCGGCGGAGATGTTCCCGCGCATCGACGCGCTGCCAGACGTGGTGGGCAGCGGGGACAAGGATGAACTCAGGTGGTACGTCACGAATCGCATCCCCGCGCTGAACGCCCAGATACCTGCTACGACGCTCTCGATCAAGACCAACGGCGGGCGAGACTTTGCCACGACCCGCCAAACGGTGACGTTGGAAGGAGACTGCTCTCCGCTGCGCGACGTCACCGTTAACGGCAACGCGGTGCACTATCCGACGGCGACGACCTGGCGCTACACGAGCGCGCTGTGGGCGCGGGACAACGTCTTCGTCGTCACCGATGGGCTGCACCGCCGCACGATCACGGTGCATTGGGATTTCCACAGCGGCACACTGACAGAAGATACCACCTTGTTCACCAGCGCCTCTCCCTACGTCATCACCGAGGACATCGTTGTGCCGGCGGGTCTCACACTGACGATCCAGCCGGGCGTGACGCTCCAATTCGCCAGGGATCACGCGTTGCGTGTAGAAGGAGGACGGCTGCTGGCAGCAGGCACAGCCGCGCGGCCGATCGTCTTCACACGGCGGGAAAGCGATTACTGGGGTGGCATTCTGTTCCTCAATACGCAGGCCGACAACCAGATCCGTCACGCCGTGATCGAGTATACGAGAGAAGCAATCCCCAACCCGCGCACCCATGGTGTGACGGCTTACGGCTCCAACGTGACCATCGCCGACAGTGTGCTCCGCTACACCAAAACCAGCGTTGCATTCCAGAGCTACCCGTGGGGAACGCAGAACTCGACGGTTTACCTGCTGCGCAACGAGATCTATGGTATCGAAAGCGACGCCGTACACGTCACCGGCGGATACGCCTTCATTCAGGGCAACCACATTCACGACGTCCGGCTGGGCGTCTACGCGTTCGAAGGTATCGAGGTCAGCGATATGGTCACACCCGCACATGTGTTGGACAACCACATCCACGCCATCTCGGACGATTGCCTGGATCTTAACCACTCGTCGGCGCTCATCGCGCGCAATGAACTGCACGACTGCGGCGACAAGGGCATCTCGATCGGAGATCCCGTCTCCACCACGCTGGTGAACAATCTGATTTACACGTGCCTGGGCAAAGATGAAGACCCTTATAGCGGCACGGGCATTGCGGTCAAAGACGGCGCGGTCTCGCGCATCGTCAACAACACGCTATCGGGTTGCAGACACGGCATTTACCTGTACGAGGGGCACGCGGGACTGGGAGGGGGTACGGCGACGATCGTGAACACCATCGTGTGGGGCAACACAGCGGCGCTGGAACTGGACGCACATTCCGTCGTCACCGTCACCTACTCCGACATTGAGGGCGGCTGGCCGGGCGAAGGCAACCTCAACGCCGACCCTCTGTTTCGTAGCCCGCAGAGCGGCATCTACCGGCTGCTGGCGGGTTCGCCGTGCGTGGACACAGGCACGCCGGTGGGTGCACCGGCCGAGGACGTCCGGGGTGTCTACCGCCCCCACGGCAACGGCTACGACCGGGGAGCACACGAGTTCTTCGAGTTCTTCTCCTGTCACCTGCCGCTGATTTTGCGAGCGTACCGCTAACGAATGGAAAGTTGACAAACTGCTACATCGCGCACTCTGCAGAAGGTGGCCGCATGGCGTTTCATCATAGACTGGCCGAGCATCTCCGAGTTTCTCTAAAGTGGGCCATCCGGCGGTGGATACTGGCGCTGCTGGTGGCTGCGCTGCTCCTGGGCCTGGCGGCCGAAGGGCCTCCGCCCGCCAAACTCGATACCCAGGTCGGCCGCCTGCTGGCGGGCGAACGGTTCGATTTTGCCAGGTGGGAAACGGAGGCACTGCTGGGCAAATTGGCCCACCTCCTGATCGCACCGCAGCGCTACATGCGTGAGCAGACCCGCCACGATTTCTTCCTCGTCTATCTGCGGCTGGTGGGCGAAATCCAGCGCCTGGAGTGGGAGATCGAACGCACCTACACCGACCCGCAAGTGCAAGGTCCTGAAGCGGCCACGCTCGAGTGGCGCGCGCAACTGGCCAGGCTGCGTGAGATAGAGACGGCCTACCAGCCACTCGCCGAGGCGATCCTGGAGGAGCAGACGGCCTGTGCGCTGGTGGACGAGGGGTTCGGTGTGTTGGGCCAGGAATTTCCGCCCGTCCTTAGCCACTTTACGCCGTTGCCGCTGATGCTCGTCGTCTCTCCCCGCGACCACATCGAAGACATCTTCGACCTCAGCCTGCGCCACGGCCTGGACGTACCCCACCAGGTGGTGATTGAGGTGCAGGTGGGTACGTCTTTCGGCGTCTCGTCGCTGGTGACCGGTATCGGAGGGATGGCGGCCTACCCGGCGATGCTACTCGAAAGCAGTGCGCTGGACTGGGTAGCCGACGTGACTGCGCACGAATGGGCACATCATTATCTCACGCCGCGGCCGCTGGGCTGGAACTATGACACCTCGCCCGCAGCGCGCACGATCAACGAGACGGTGGCCTCCATCGTGGGGAGAGAAGCCGGACGGCGCATGGTGGCTCGCTATTACCCGGAATTCCTGCCGCCGGAGCCTGCATCGGAGGAAGCGGAGGAGGAACCATCGCCATCTGAACCACCGGCCTTCGACTTCCGCGCCGAGATGCGCCAGACGCGCATCTGGGTGGACGCACTGCTGGCCCAGGGCAAGATCGAGGAGGCGGAAGTCTATATGGAGGAGCGGCGGCAGGAGTTCGTCGCCCACGGTTACGCCATCCGCAAACTGAACCAGGCCTACTTTGCCTTCCACGGAGCCTACGCCGACGAACCCGGCGCGGCCGGAGCAGACCCCATCGGCCCGGCGGTGCAGGACTTGCGCGCCCGCAGCCCCAACCTGCACACCTTCGTGGCTCGGGTCGCCCGCGTCACGACGCTGGCTGAACTGCGGGCACTGCTGAGCGAATTGGAGAAGTAAGACCTCGTCTTGAGCAATGTGGGGTTGTAGGAGGAGTGCAGTGGGAATATTCAACCAGACGGTGTGGATGACAGTAATCGGGATGGCGCTGACTTTCGCCGCGCTCGGCCTCCTGGTGGCGGTGATGATGGCCCTCACCCGCTGGGCGCGCGGGCGTGCGGAGGCCGCCCCCTGCAAGGGAGAGCCTTGCAAGGCCATCCCTGTTGACGAGCGCGTGGAAGAGTTGGAACAGGCCGCCGCTGTGGCAGTTGCTGTCGCGCTGGCTCAGTCAGCACGCCGCGCCGGCCCCACCTACGCCTGGCACACCGCTCGCTCCGCAGGGGAACCGAGCCCCTGGCAGGCCTATGCCCGCGGCCAGCAGTTGGAACAGGCCAAGACACATCAGACGTTGAGGTGGTAGCGCCCCTGGCGAAGATTGCCCTGACCTTCGCCAGGGTTCTTGTCGGAAGTGAGGTGGTACATGGCGGTCTACCGCGTCGTCGTGGGAGGAAAGGAATACCAGGTCGAAGTCGAGGACGTGAACGCCCGCCCGGTGCGGACGGTCGTCAACGGCCAGGTCGTACAGGTGTGGGTACAGGAACAGGGAGCGGTGCCTTCTCCACCGCCGGTGCAGCCTACTCCCGCAGCAGCCCGCTCCGTCCCCACTGTCGTAGCGCCGACGTCCGCTGCCGCTCAGCCAGGGCCTGCCCCGGAGCGCGAGGTCCGCGCGCCCATGCCCGGCTCCATCGTCAGCGTGGCCGTCCAACCGGGCGAGCGCGTGGAGGCCGGGCAGGACCTGGTTGTGCTGGATGCGATGAAGATGAACAACCGCATCCGCGCACCGCGCGCTGGGACAGCCGCCCAGGTTCACGTCAGCCCCGGCCAGCAGGTCCAGTACGGTGACCCGCTGGTGACCTTCGCTGATGGTACATAGCCATCTCCCCTCCCTGACAGGGAGGGGGTGGGGGAGGGTGGACCCTGGCAGACCTCAGAAACCTGGAGGAGGGGATTCCATGGACGTGACCAACCTGTTGGCAGGCATCCGTGCCCTCGAATGGGGCCAGGTCGTGATGATGGCGGTGGGCGGGCTGCTCGTCTACCTGGCCATCGCCAAGGAATACGAACCGGTGCTGCTGTTGCCCATCGGCGTGGGCTGCCTGCTGGCCAACCTGCCCCTTTCGGCGTTGATCGGTGAAGAGGGGCTGTTGACGATCTTGTACTGCGTCGGCGTGCGCACCGAACTCTTCCCACTGCTCATTTTCCTCGGCGTGGGGGCGATGATGGACTTTCGCCCCCTGCTGGCCCAGCCGGTCTTTGCGCTGCTGGGGGCGGCCGGCCAGTTTGGCATCTTTGGCACGCTGATGCTGGCGACGCTCCTGGGGTACAACCTGAATGAATCGGCCAGCATCGGCATCATCGGTGCGATTGACGGCCCGACCAGCATCTACGTCTCTTCCCTCCTGGCGCCCCACCTCCTGGGGCCCATCGCCGTCGCCGCCTACTCCTACATGAGCCTGGTGCCCATCATCCAGCCTCCCATCATGAGGCTGATGACGACGCGGGCCGAGCGGCGCATCCGCATGGAATACGCCCCCCGCCCGGTCTCCCGCCTGGCGCTGATCCTCTTCCCACTGGCCGTCACGCTGATCGTCGGTATCCTGGTGCCGCCGGCCACTCCCCTGATCGCCATGCTGATGGTCGGGAACCTGCTCAAGGAGTCTGGCGTGGTCGAGCGGCTCAGCAAGTCGGCGCAGAATGAGATCATCAACGTTGCCACCGTCTTCCTGGGACTGGCTATCGGCAGCACCATGACGGCCGAGAGTTTCCTGCACGTGAGGACGCTCGGCATCCTCCTGCTGGGCCTGCTGGCCTTCGTGCTCGACACGGTGGCAGGGCTCCTGTTCGGGAAACTCTTGTGCGTCCTGTCTGGCCGCCGCATCAACCCGCTGGTGGGCGCGGCGGGGATCAGCGCCTTCCCGATGAGCGGGCGGCTGGTCCAGCGCATTGCGCAGGAGGAGGATTTTTCAACTTCGCCCTGATGCACGCGATGGGCGCCAACACCGCCGGGCAATTGGGCTCGGTCATCGCCGGCGGCGTGCTCCTGGCATTGCTTAGAGCCGGATAGGTAATGCAGAGGCGCAGTTCTCGCGCCTTTTTTGTGACACCTGTCACTTTGCAATTAGGCCAGATAGAGGTATGATATAGCCTATGGTCAACCTGTCCACGGTTGACATTCCGGTGCTGATTTTCGAGATCATGGCGTAAGGAATATTACTGCTATGACTGAAACAGTGGTAAATTTGAAGGATGTTCATAAGATTGTCCAGCAGATTGTGAGCTCTTTCCGCCCGCAGAAGGTAATCCTTTTCGGTTCCTATGCTTATGGTACGCCGACAACAGATAGCGATGTGGACTTGCTGGTTCTGATGGAGACGCGGGAACAACCCCTCCATGCTGCTGCCCAAATTGCTGCTACGGTTGATCATCCGTTTCCTCTGGATATCCTCGTTTCCACACCATCTGCTTGGGAAGCATCTCTGAAGCGGAAAGGGGTCTTTGCTACGGAGGTGACGTCGAAAGGAGTTGTCCTGTATGAAGCCTGAGACGCAGGAGTGGGTGGACAAAGCCGAAGGTGATTTGAAGGTCGCGCGACGGGAAATGCAATCCGCCGATGCCGTCTGGAACGTCGTTTGTTTTCTCGCGCAACAGTGTGCTGAAAAGTACCTGAAGGCATTTCTGGAGGAGCACAGCATCGCTTTCAAAAAAAGCCACGACCTGGTTACATTGCTGAACTCGAGTGGAGGATTGCTTCCAGAGATAGAGCCCCTAAGACGACAGTTGGCCCACCTCGGTGTCTTCGGTATCGCCACCCGTTACCCGGGTGTGCAGGCGGATCAACGTGCTGCAGAAGACGCTATTGAGACGGCAGAAGAGGTGCGAGCCGTGATACGGATGAAATTTGGATTTTCACTCCCGTAACATAATGAGCGGAGGAGTATTATGGCAAAAGGTATGGTGATCGTTGACGAGGATCGCTGCAAGGGCTGTGGCCTGTGTATGACCGTCTGCCCCGCGCACATCCTCCAACTGGCAGATGGACGGTTCAACGCCAAAGGGTACTGGCCCATCCAGGTGACCGACCCGCCGGCGTGCACCGGGTGCGCCTCGTGCGCCACCATCTGCCCCGATGTGGTCTTTACCGTATATCGGCAAAAGCGGCAGCCCAAACCGGCCGCCGCCCCAGCATAGGAGGGACACAGGATGCCAAAGGAACTACTCGAAGGGAACGCGGCCATCGCCGAGGCCGCCATCCGGGCGGGGGTCGAAGCCTATTTTGGCTACCCCATCACCCCGCAGACCGAGGTCCTGGAGCACTTTTCCGAGCGCCTGCCGGAACTGGGGCGCGTATTTCTCCAGGCCGAAAGCGAGGTGGCCGCGATCAACATGGTCTATGGCGCGGCCTGCGCCGGCGCGCGGGTGATGACCTCCTCCTCCAGCCCCGGCATCAGCCTGATGCAGGAAGGGCTTTCCTACATCGCCTGCTCGGACGTGCCCGTAGTCGTGGCCAACATCATGCGCGGCGGGCCCGGTCTGGGGAACGTGGCCCCTTCTCAGGGCGACTACTTCCAGGCCGTCAAGACCACCGGGCACGGCGATTTTCACATGATCGTCCTGGCCCCGGCCACCGTCCAGGAGGCGATTGACCTGGTAATGCTGGCCTTCGACCTGGCCGAGAAGTATCGTACCATCGCTATGGTCGTCGCCGACGGTTCGCTCGGCCAGATGATGGAGCCGGCCGAACTGCCGCCGATGCGCCCGCTTCGCCCGCCCAAGGATCGTCCGGCCTGGGCGCTCACCGGTGCCAAAGACCGTCCTCCCAGCATCATCACCTCGCTGTTCCTGGACCCGGAGGTGCTGGAAGACGTCAACCTGCGCTTGCAGGCCAAACTCAAGGACATCGCCGCCCACGAGGTACGCTGGAAAGAACACAGCACCGAGGACGCCGACCTCCTGCTGGTCGCCTTCGGCACGGTGGGCCGGATTTGCCAGACGGTCGTACGGGATGCGCGGGCCAAAGGGATCAAGGTTGGGCTGCTGCGCCCCGTTTCACTGTGGCCCTTCCCCAGCGCCCGGCTGAACGAACTTGCCCGCCAGGTGCGTGGAATGCTGGCGGTCGAGATGAACGCCGGGCAGATGGTCGAGGACGTGCGGCTGGCCGTCGAAGGGCGCTGCCCGGTGCGCTTCTACGGGCGGTTGGGTGGCATCGTCCCCCTGGCCGACGAAATCTTGCCCGAACTGGAAAAACTGGACGCCGAACTTGCCGGCGGTAAGGAGGGTTGCCATGGCAACAGTTGAAATCCCGGCCGACATGGAACTGGTCTACAAACGGCCCGAGAGCCTGACCACGGCACACACCCACTACTGTCCTGGCTGTACCCACGGCGTCATCCACCGCCTGATTGCCGAGGTGCTGGACGAACTGGGCGTGCGGGAGCGCACGATTGGCATCGCGCCGGTGGGCTGCTCGGTGCTGGCCTATTACTACTTCAACGTGGACATGGCCGAGGCGGCCCATGGCCGCGCCCCGGCGATGGCCACCGGCATCAAGCGCGTCAGCCCGGACAAGGTGGTCTTTACCTACCAGGGCGATGGCGACCTGGCCGCCATCGGCACGGCGGAGATCATTCAGGCCGCCAATCGAGGCGAGATGTTCACCACCATCTTCGTCAACAACGCCATCTACGGCATGACCGGCGGGCAGATGGCCCCCACCACGCTGCCTGGCCAGGTGACGACCTCCTCTCCCACCGGGCGGGACGTGGAGACGGCCGGCTGGCCGATGCGCATGGCGGAACTGATCGGCATCCTCCCCGGCGCGGCCTACGTCTCCCGCCAGGCCGTGCTCGATATACCGGGCATCCGCCGCACCAGGAAAGCGCTCAAACTGGCCTTCCAGGCCCAACTGGCCGGCCTGGGGTTCGCGATGGTCGAGATCATCTCCACGTGCAGCACCAACTGGCACATGGGGCCGGTGGAAGCGCTGGAGTGGGCCAAAGAGCACATGGTGGCCTACTATCCGCTGGGCGACACGAAGGTGAGCGACGGAGTACGTGCGATGATGGAGGGGAAATAGAATGCAGAATGCAGGATATAGAATGCAGGAGGCAAGAAGCAGGATGCAAGAAGCAAGAGGCAAGATGCAGGAGGAGATCATCATCTCGGGCTTCGGTGGACAGGGGACGCTCTTTGCCGGCCAGTTGCTGGCCTACGCTGCGATGGACAGCGGCTACCACGTGAGCTGGCTCCCGTCCTACGGCCCGGAGATGCGCGGCGGCAAGGCCCGCTGCATCGTCATCGTCTCCGACGAAGAAATCGGTGCGCCGTTGGTGCGCCGCCCCAGTGCCTCCATTGTGCTCAATATCCCCTCGATGGAGGCCTTCGAGCCGGAGGTCAAGCCGGGCGGCGTGCTCGTCGTGAACAGTTCGCTCGTGCCGCAGAAGAGCGCGCGCACGGACATCCGCGTTTTCTACGTCCCCGCCAGCGACGTGGCCACCGAACTGGGCAACATCCGCCTGGCGAACGTCGTCTGCCTGGGCGCATTGGTGCAGGCCATTGGCGTCGTGCCGCTGGAGGCCGTGGCACAGGCGCTGGATCAGCACCTGCCGGAACGGCACCGCAAGCTGCTGGGGGTGAACAAGGAGGCACTGAACAAAGGTGCTATCTGTGCGAACCTATCTCCTCGCAGCGCAGGAGAAGTTGAGAGCATCAGGTGATCCAGTACTGGCCGGGGCCGCCCAGGAGTTACAAGCGATCATCCACGCGATACGGCCGGCTCCCCTTTGGGAAACGTCTATACTGCGTCCTGTGCCCACGTTGGAGTGGCCATAGTGATGAAGGGCCCGCTGGTGGTCGCCGTAGTGCGTCAGTTAGCAGTCAGTGGTGATGGGATCAGGTAGCCAGGCATGTACTGTAAAGTAGTTGTGCCGCTTGACGGGTCGGAACTGGCCGAGGGTGTGCTGCCGCACGTCGTAGAAGTGATCCGCGGTCGGGCGGGGCATATCTATCTGCTCTCGGCCGTTCCGCCGATAAAGGGCATTGTGCCGGCCTTCGTGGACGTGCGCTCGTCTTCTTCCGGTATGCGGGAGGAAAGACGGCGCACCGAGCGGGAGTTGATGGAATACCTGCAGACTGTGGCAGCACGGCTCGAACCGGTTGCGGCCGACGTGCAGACCAGCGTGCGCTTCGGCCGCCCGGCCGACGAGATCCTCGCCTTCGCTGGCGAGGTCGGTGCGGACCTGATCGTGATGTCCACGCACGGTCGCTCTGGCATCAGCCGCTGGGTCTTTGGCAACGTGGCCGATCGGGTGCTGCGCGGCGCCGCGTGCCCTGTGCTGCTCGTGCGGGCCGGGCGGGCGGAGCACCCGATCGCGTACCAGCGTATCCTCGTGCCACTCGACGGCTCCGCACTGGCGGAGCAGGTACTGCCTCACGTAAAGGCACTGCTCCATCTCGACCGTGCCTCCTCCTTAGAAAGAGAAGTGCGGGGCAGCACGCACGTCTATCTCCTATCGGTCCTGACGACCGGGCTGGGTGATCGCACGGTCGCCCTCTTGACAAGTTATCCGCCTGGGCTACAACTCGCTACGACTGCGCTGCATCACGCCGAAGTCCAGTTGCGGGGCTACCTGCGCAGCGTGGCTGCTGCTTTGCGCGAACAGGGGGCCGTCGTGCACGTCGCGGTCCAGCGCGGCTCGCCGGCCGACGAAATCCTGGCCCACGCCGCCCAGGTCGAAGCCGACCTGATCGCCATGACCACGCACGGGCTCTCCGGCACAGGTCGCTGGGTGTATGGAAACGTGGCGGGCAAGGTCTTGCAAGGGGCGCGTAGCCCCGTGCTCCTCGTCCGTCCCACGTCTGAGCAAGGAGGGAATAGTTTATGAACATCGGTATCCCCAGGGAACGCAGAGACCTGGAGCGACGGGTCGGGCTTACTCCGTATGGGGTGGATTTGCTCACCCGCGCCGGTCATACCTGCTACGTCGAGACCGAGGCCGGGCTGGGAGCCGGCTTCACCGATTACCATTACGAGCGGGCGGGCGCGCGCATTGTCTATTCCGGCGAAGAGGCGTATGGCCGGGCTGACCTGGTGCTCAAGGCCGTGCGGCCCACAGACGAGGAGATGGAGTGGTTCCACGAGGGGCAGATCCTGGCGGGTTTCTTACACCTGGCCTCCGCCCGCCGCAGCAAGATCGAGGTGCTGCTGGAGAAACACATCACTGCCATCGCCTACGAGATGATCGAGGAGGACGATGGGACCTTGCCGGTGTTGCACACGATGAGCGAAGTGGCCGGGCGCATGGCCCCGCAACTGGCCGCTACCTTCCTGCAGAGCGACCACGGTGGCCGGGGCGTGCTCCTCAGCGGCGTGCCGGGCATCCCACCCGCCCGGGTGGCCATCCTGGGCGCCGGCGTGCTGGGCACCAATGCTGCCCGTGCCTTCTACGGGGCGGGAGCCCACGTGTTCGTCCTCGACCGCAGCCTGGAAAAACTCCGCCAGATCGATCAACAGTTCCACGGTTGCGTCACCACGATGGTCGCCTATCCGTTTAACATCGCCCGCGTGGCCCGCTTTGCCGAGGTGCTGATCGGCGCGATCCTGACGCCGGGAGCCCGTGCCCCTGTCATCGTCACCCGCGAGATGGTGCGCTCCATGAAGAAGGGTGCCGTCATCCTGGACTTTAGCATTGACCAGGGGGGCTGTGTGGAAACCAGCCGGCCGACCACGTTGCGAGACCCGATCTTTATCGAAGAGGGCGTCGTCCACTTCTGTGTCCCCAACGTGCCCGGGGCGGTCCCCCGCACCGCGACGCACGCCTTTAACAACGCGGTCTGGCCCTGCATCCGCCACATCGCCGAGGTGGGGCTGGAACAGGCCCTGGCAGAATTGCCAGCCCTGGCCCGCGGCGTCGCCACCAAAGACGGCAAAATCGTGAACGAACCGCTGGCAGCGACCTATTACGCCGGAATGGGGGAATGAGCGATGACCTGGATGAAGACTTACAAGAGCCACGTCACGACCGCTGAGGAGGCCGTCAAAGCCATCAAGTCAGGCGACCACATCTTCCTCACCGGCAACTGTAGCGTGCCGCAGACACTGGTGAAGGCCTTGGTCGCCCGCGCTCCTGAATTGGAAGACGTCGAGATTTATCACGCGCTTACCCTCGGCTCGAGCGACTACGTCGCGCCGGAGATGGCAGGGCACATCCGTGCCAACGCGCTCTTCATCGGTCCAAACGTGCGCAAGGCGGTGCAGGAGGGACGGGCCGATTTCACCCCCGTGCTCCTGTCGGAGTTCACGCTGCTTTTCAAGCGGGGCGTCCTGCCGGTAGACGTCGCCTTCGTCCACCTCTCGCCACCCGACGAGCACGGCTTCTGCTCCTACGGCATCGAGACCGGGCTGACCAAGTCGCCGGCCGAAGCCGCCAGGGTCATCGTCGCCGAAGTCAACGAGAACATGCCCCGCTGCCTGGGCGACTCTTTCATCCACGTCAGCCGCCTGGACTACATCGTGCCGGTGAAATACCCCTTGCTGGAACTGCCGATGACGGAGGGCGAACTCTCCGACGTCCACATCAAGATCGGTCAGCACATCGCTGAACTGATCCCCGACGGGGCGACGATGCAGATGGGCATCGGTGCGATCCCCGATGCCGTGCTCAATTTCCTGGGCCACAAGCGGGACCTGGGGATTCACACCGAGTTGTTCTCGGACAGCGTGATTGACCTGGTGGAGACCGGCGTGATCACCAACGCCCGCAAGACGTTGCACCCGGGCAAGATCACGGCCGGCTTCATGCTGGGGACCAGGCGGCTCTACGATTGGGCGCACGACAATGCGCTCATCGAATTGCATCGTACCGAGTACGTCAACGATCCCTTCGTCATCGCCCAGAACTACCGGCAGGTGGCGATCAACTCGGCCATCGAGGTAGACCTGACGGGGCAGGTGTGCGCCGATTCGATTGGTCCCAAAATGTACAGCGGGGCAGGCGGACAACTCGACTTCGTCTACGGCGCATCACGCTCCGAGGGTGGCGTGCCCATCATTGCGCTGCCGGCTACGGCCAGCGGGGGGACGGTGAGCCGCATCGTGCCCACGCTCAAGCCGGGCGCGGGCGTCGTCACCACGCGTTATCACGTCCACTACGTCGTGACGGAGTACGGGGTCGCCAGCTTGTACGGGAAGACGATCCGCCAGCGGGCCCAGGCGCTGATCAATGTCGCCGCCCCCCAGTTCCGCGACGAACTGACGCACGCGGCGAAGGAGTTGAACTATATTTAGTAGAAACCAGGTTTTTCTGAAAAACCTGGTTTCTTGTGACATGCAATTGCGCTGGTTGGGCGTTGGAGGGATCGAACTGAGTGTGGGCGGTGAGGTGCTCGCGATTGACCCGTACCTCACCCGCGTTCCCTTTTGGCGCATGGGGTTTGGCCGCGTGCGCCCCAACCGTGAACTCGTCGCCGCCAGGATTCCCTGCTGCGACTTTGTCCTGGTGACCCACGCGCACGTGGACCACGTGATGGACGTGCCCGCCGTGGCACACAACACGGGCGCTATGGCGCTGGGATCGGCCAATACCTGCCGATTGCTGGCAGTATCGGGCGTTCCGGCGGGACGGATCCGTGAAATCGGTGTGGGGGACAGATTCGCCCTGGGCAAGTTCCAGGTCGAGGTCCTGCCCGCCAGGCACGTGGCGTTTCCTGGATGGCAGCTTTTCAGCGGCCCGTTGCCATCCGATCTGCGGCTGCCGCTGCGTGCCCGCGACTATCGGATGGACGGCTGTTTCAGCTTCCTGATCCAGGTTGGCGAGTACCGCTTTCTGCACTGCCCAGGCCCCGCAGTTGCCGCCGATGTGCTGACCGTCAAGCCACTCGAGGCACGCCCCGACTACGCCTCGCTATTGCGTGACGTGCGGCCACGCGTCGTCATTCCGGTTCACTGGGATGACTTTGGTCGCCCCTTATCCAGGCCCATCCGCTCGATGGTCGCCCCATCCGGTAAACTCATTCCGCCGCTGAAACGCATAGACCTGCCTCGCTTCAAGCACGTGATTGAGCAGCTTGCCCCCGCAACGCGGGTGCTGATCCCCGAGATGTTTCACCCCTACAATCTATGATGGGGGGCGTTTCGTAGTGGCGACTTCAGTCGCTACTTCCGTTTCGGAAACGACTGAAGTCATCACTACTGCCCAGTGGTTTGGCGTTTACATATTGCTGTGGTATACTGGCCTTCACTGAGGCCTCGAGCACTACACAAGGATAGCATTATGGCGACACTATATCATCGCCGTACCTGAAGGATGGCCCGGGATGCCGGTTGGCGTCCGTGGGTCAGCCTGCACATGCCAGGGAGCGGTGGGGTGACCGCGCCCTGAGTCTGGAGGGGGTGTCCCTGCTGGGGCAACTGCCGCCGCTGGCGTGTGCTGATGGCGGTTTTTTTGTTGTCTGTGGAGTGGGGAAGATGATTTACTTTGACAATACTCACAAAGAAATTCGCCTGACCGCGTTGAGCAGCAAGGCCGGCTGAGCGGCCAAGATGGGCCCCGAGGCCCTGGCGCAGGTCCTGCGCCCGCTGCAAAACTTGTTTCCGGCCGCTCAGTACCCGCAGTTGCTGGTCGGTTTGGAGGTCAGTGACGACGCCGCCGTGTACAAGATCAACGACGAGGTGGCAGTCATCCAGACGCTCGACTTCTTCACGCCCGTAGTGGATGACCCTTACGACTACGGCGCTGTCGCCGCCACCAACGCCATGAGCGACGTCTATGCCATGGGCGGCGAGGTCGTGCTGGCGCTCAACATCTGCGGCTTCCCACCCGATCTCCCGCCGGAGGTGATCGCCGAGATTCTGCGTGGTGGGGCGGAGAAGGTGGCCGAGGCTGGCGCAGTGCTCGCTGGCGGCCATACGTTGGAAGACAAGGAGCCCAAGTATGGCCTGTCGGTGATGGGCTTGATCCACCCCGAGCGCGTGTTGACCAAGGCCGGCGCCCGGCCCGGTGACGTGCTGATATTGACCAAGCCACTGGGCGTGGGGATCATCACCACCGCTTTGAAGCGGCAGGTAGCCGACCCGGCCCACGTGGCGGCGGCAGTAGAGAGCATGAAAAGGCTCAACCGTCAGGCCGCCCGGCTGATCCAGCGCGTCGGCGTACACGCCTGCACCGACGTCACCGGCTTTGCGCTGTTGGGCCACGGGTATGAGATGGCGGAGAAAAGCGGCGTGCGGCTCCGTTTCTACCTCGGAAAATTGCCTTTCCTGGAGGGGGCGCGGCAGTATGCCGGGGAGCGGCTTTTCCCCGGCGGCACGTGTAACAACGAACGCGCCTACCGGCACGCGGTGCACTTTGCACCAGGAATCTCTGAGGAGTACCAGCAACTCCTGTATACCCCCGAGACGTCGGGGGGGCTGCTGGCTGCCGTTACACCGGAGAGGCTGGAGGCGCTCACCTGCCTCTTCGCCGACGAAGATGCCCCTTGCTGGGTCGTTGGCGAGGTGCTACGGGGAGAGGGAGTCGAGGTCGTCGAGTAAGATCGGTTGGCGTATGCTTCTCGCGCATTCTGCCGATTTGTGTATAATTGTAAATGATGAATTGGCAATACACACCTCTCGTGCTTCCCTTGTTTGTTACAGCGGCGATCTCGGTCGGGCTCGCTCTCTACGCCTGGGGACATCGTCTGGCTGTGGGGGCAGCAGCGTTTGCCCTGCTGATGCTGGCCGTTGCCGAGTGGGCGCTGGTGTACGCGCTGCGACTGGGAGGCACCGACTTGCCCACCCAGGTTTTTTGGGCCAAGGTCCGTTACCTGGGCATTGTCGTCGTGCCGACGGCGTGGCTGGTGTTTGTACTGCAATACACGGGCCGGGAGGAATGGCTGACGCGCCGCAACCTGGCGCTGCTGATCGTCGAGCCGTTGATCACCCTGGCGCTGGTCTGGACCAACGAAGCCCACCATCTGATCTGGAGCCAGATCCGGCTGGAACCGGTGGGGTCATTGCTGATGTGGAATGCGGCCCATGGCGTGGGGTTCTGGATTCACGCAGCATATACCTACCTGCTGTTGCTGTTCAGCGTGTCTCTGCTCATTCAGGCGCTCATTCGTTCGCCGGGCCTGTACCGCGTTCAGGCTGGCATCTTGCTGATCGGTGCACTGGTGCCGTTGATCGGGGACGTGTTATCTACCTGTGGCCTGGTCTCATTTCCCCTGGACCTGACTCCGTTTGCCTTTACCGTAACGGGCCTGGCGGTGGCCTGGGGTATCTTCCGCTTCCGGCTGTTCGACATCGTGCCGGTCGCGCACAGCGCAGTTGTACATGGTATTGACGCGGGTGTGCTCGTGCTCGATATGCAAAACCGCGTGGTGGAAATTAACCCCGTTGCACAAACGGTCTTTGGCCATTCGGCCTCAGAGGTGGTGGGACAGCCGGTTTCTCGGCTGCTGGTGGATAGACCAGACCTGCTCGAGCGTTATCGGGATGTAACCGAGGCACAGGCTGAGATCACGCTGGGGGAAGGGAAGACCTTGCACAACTACGAACTGCGCATCTCCCCCCTCAATGACCCGCGTGGCCACCTGAGAGGCCGGCTGATTGTCTTACACGACATCACAGAGCGTAAACGGACCGAAGCGAGCCTGGTGGCCCAGAAGCAATGGTTCGAAAGCCTGGTGGCCATGGCGCGCGCCATGGCGAAACATCCATCGCTGGAGGCCACGCTACAGAGTGCGCTGAACATGGCCGCCACGCTCACGAAGGCCGAACATGGCAGTATGTTTCTGCTGGACGGCACCGGTGTCGTGACACGCGGTGAGGCAGTGCCGGTGCACAAGCAGGACATGACGACTGTGGTGGGGAGCAAACTGGGCGGCTGGGTCGTCCAAAACCGCCAGCCCGCACTCGTCTACGACACGACGCGCGACGACCGCTGGCAGGAGTCGCCCGATGCATCGTATGCAACCCGCTCGGCCCTGGCTATCCCCATCGTGAGCGGGTCAGCCGTGCTGGGTGTCCTCACGCTCACCCATGCGGAGACCAATCACTTCAGCACCGAAGACGCCTACCTGATCCAGGCCGCCGCCGACCAGATGACGCTGGCCCTGCGCAACGCCCAGATGTACGACGAGCAGCGTCGCCTGGCCGACCGCCAGACCACGCTTTACGAAGCCCTCCGCACGGTGGGCGAGCACCTCGACCCGGATGCGATCGCACACGCCGCGGTGGAAGCCGTCGCCCGGCTGACAGGCTGGCCCGCTGTGGCTATTTTCATGCTCGATGATGCTGGAACCAACCTGGTTGTCCGGGCTGTGGCCGGCGAACTGTCCTTGACCGAGGGTTGGCACCTCCCCGTTGACCAAGGTATCGTGGGACGGGCCTTCCGCACAATTCAGACCCAGCACGTGCCCGACGTGCGCGCCGATCCCGATTACATAGATAGCCACCCGGCCCTCCGTGGTGAGTTGACTGTCCCGTTGCGGCGTGGTGAGCGTTTGTTAGGCATGCTCGACGCGGAAAGCGACCAGGTGGCCGCTTTTAGCGCGGACGATATTCTGTTGGCAGAGTCCCTCGCCGAAGCCATTGCACTGGCACTCGACAACGCCCGGCTGTATGCCGAGACGCGCCGGTATGCCTCCGACTTGAGCGCGCTGTACACCTTCGCCCGGGCGATCAGCCGGTCGTTGGTGCTGGACGATGTGCTCTCAGAAACGCTGCATTCGGCGCTGACCGCGCTCGATTTTGACGCTGGCCTGATCGTCCTGGCCGACCCGCACGATGGCCATCTATACCTGGCGGCTGAGCGGGATATGCCACCGGCTGCGTCCGGCCGGTTGCGACAGGATGGTTTGGCCGGCACACTGTGTGCGTACGTCCATCGCCAGGGTGAGGCTGTGGCGGTGGGCGATGTCGAACAAGAGTTGGCGCTGGTAGACGAACTTGAGAAACAGGCACCGTTGACCGTCAGCGAGATGAGAGCTCTGGGGATGCGTGCCTACTCGGGTATCCCTCTGTTGCACCAGGACCGCTCGCTTGGCACCTTGAGCCTGTTTTCCCGCCAGCCACGTACACTCTCGGCCGAGGATCGAGGGCTGCAAACCGCCATCGGCCGCCAGATCGCCACGGCTGTGACGAACGCCCAACTGTTCCAGGCCATCGCAGATGAACGCAGCCGCTTACAGTCGCTGATCGAATCCAGCCGCGATGGCATCATTCTGGTCAGCATGGACAGGCGTATCCTGGTCGTGAATGCTCCTGCGCTGGCCCTCTTGCGCCTGACGGGCCAGCCCGAGAACTGGGTCAACCAGTCCATCCAGGACGTCATGGCCGCGATCAAGCGCTATGCCCCAGGCATCGTGCAGACCATCTTGACCGAAATGCATCGCGTGCAGGTCGGGGACGAGTTGCCTGGAGAAGGCGAAGGCGAGGTAGCCCCACGTACGATTCACTGGTTGAACCTGCCCGTGATGGCCGGTATGACACCGCTGGGCCGCTTGCTGGTCTTGCGAGACGTGACCGAAGAGCGAATGCTGGAAAGAATGCGCGACGATCTGGTCCATGCGATGGTGCACGATCTGCGCAATCCGCTTGCCTCCATCTCGGGTGCTCTGTCGTTCCTGGAAGAGGACATCGCCGCTACCCTCTCGCCCACCCAACGTGAACTATGGGACATTGCTCAACGCAGCACAAAGGGCATGCTGGAACTGGTCAAGGCGATTCTGGAGATCAGCCGATTGGAGAGCCGGCAGATACCACTGGAGCATACGCTGATATCGCTGGCCGATCTCATCACCGGCGCGCTGGATTCGCAGTTGCCGCTGGCGGCCGAAAAGGGTCTGCGCCTGGAAAGCGACGTGCCGTCTACTTTGCCCCCAGCCTGGGCCGATGCAGGACTGATCGAGCGCGTGTTGGCTAACCTGCTCAGCAATGCCATCAAGTTCACCCCGGCCGGCGGTGTGGTGCGGGTGACAGCCAGAACCGATACGTCAGAGCAGCCCGTGATCCTCGTTTCCGTCAGCGATACGGGTCCAGGCATCCCACGCGAGGTTCAAGACCGGTTGTTCCAAAAGTTCGTCACCGGCCAGCAAGAAGGACGTGGGAGTGGGCTGGGGCTGGCCTTCTGCAAGATGGTCTTGGAGGCGCACGGCGAACGCATCTGGGTAGAAAGCACCTCCAAGCGCGGCACGACGTTCACCTTTACCTTGCCGCTGCCCCCGGCGATGAGTTCACAGCATGCGTAATTCGTAATTCAAGGGGCATCACTCTGAGCGAGGGCAGGAGATTCTTCGCTTCGCTCAGAATGACGGGGGCGGAAGGTGAAAAGTGCCCACGGGAATGACGCCCCGCGGCAGCCCGCACTCGTGTGCCAGGCGGGCGTCTCGAAGCCGTACCATCCATTCTCCTGCATGTCCCAGCGCGGCGGACGCCAGCGCGACGTGGGCCATCACGATACCCCCGTCTATCGGCGCAAGGCGTGTCAGTACCAGCGTCACGTGGTCTGGGCCGACGATGAAGCGCCACGGCTGGCGGTTGACGGCCGAGGGAGCCAGCCGGGCATACTCCAGCACGGCAACCAGCGCCGGGTCGGCCTCTTCCGGTGACCAGCGCTCCCCCCAGTGCCTGGAGAAGACGATTTCCGTCAAAGGTTTGCGCCGATGAGCACTGACCAGCCGGCGCACGGTGCGATTGTGGAAACGCCCCCAGCGTCCCTGCGCAGGGTAGCCCAGCGCACAGACTGCCGCAGCCACCTCCCCCGGTGCCAGGTCCACAGCGGCCCCGGCGCGCCGCGCGTCGTAGGAGGCAGCGATCCAGCAGGTGCCCAATCCCAGCCGGGTCGCCTCCAGCACTACCTGCTCCAACACGTACCCCAGGTCGAGCCGGGCCAGGTCGCTTTCCTCAGGCATCACGCCCACCAAAAGGTGCGGTGGGTTCTGGATTAACCCGTAGGAGCCGATCATGGTGGTGAGGATACGCCGCGTCCGCTCCACGCCGCTGACCAGCACGATGCGCGGTGAAACGTCGGTCAGTCGGTCGGCTGTGCCGGACAGTGCCAGCAATTGCTCAAGCAAGAGGGGCTCTATCAGACGGTCTCCGTAACTGCGCACGCTCACCCGCTGCCGGATCGCGGCCAGGATGCCCAGTTCCCCCGCTTCATCCGGTTGCTTCATCCGCGACGCCCCCTTCATTCGCCAGCACGGCCTTCAGTGCTGCAACCGCAACCTCGAGCATGCCGTCGTCCGGTTCGCGCGTCGTCAGCCGCTGGAGTGCCAGGTTCGGCGCAATCAGCACGCGTGCCCAGGGCCGGTTGGCCACGCGGGCGGTCAGGCGGATGAATTCGTAGGCCACCCCGGCGATGACCGGCAGCAACACGAGCCGGCTGACCAGGCGCCAGATCAAGGGCGGCCGGCCGAAAGGGGCAAAGATCAGCACCGTCAACACGACCAGCGTCAGGAGAAAGGCTGTGCCACAACGCGTGTGGGCTGTCGAGAAGGGGCGCACGCCGTCCACGGTCAATGGTGCTCCTGCTTCGTAGGCATTGACCGTCTTGTGTTCCGCGCCGTGATAGGCGAACACCCGCCGTATGTCGGGCAGAAACCCGACGGTCCAGATGTAGCCCACGATCAAGAGCAGCCGCACGACGCCTTCCAGCAGGCTGCTGAGCCACTCCGAAGGGATGTAGGGAGCAAGCAACCCTACCAGGAACGAGGGCAGCAACATAAAGAGCCCCACACCCAAGCCGACTCCCACCACCACGGTGCCCCAACTGACGGGGCCCGCGAGCGAGACTTCCTCGCCGGCTGCCACGTCGGCGCTCATCATGAGCGCCTTCGTCCCCAGCCCGAGCGCATCCCACAGCATCACCAGCCCGCGCACGAACGGGATGCGGCTGATGGGGCCCTGGTAGAGCGCCGCGTTGAGCGGTTCCGTCTTTACGACGACGTGACCCTGGGGGTGGCGCAGCGCGACCGCCATCGTGCGCGATCCACGCATCATCACCCCTTCGATGACCGCCTGCCCTCCATAACTAAATGGTTTACTCATCACCAGCCTTCCAAATATCTGGCCCAGGTGCCGTTGCCCGCCACGTAGCGCCCAAAGAGATACTGTGCCGTAGGACGGGGCTCGAAAGGCTGGTGCAACAGGCGCATCCTGGCCTCTGCCAGCGTCCGCCCACCTTTGCGCCGGTTGCATTGCGGACAGGCCGCCACCAGATTCTCCCACGAGTGCTCCCCGCCCCGGTGGCGAGGTACGACGTGGTCTATCGTCAATTGGCTCGACTCTTGCCCACAGTACTGGCAGCGGTACTCGTCCCGGCGCAGGACCTCCCGCTTGCATAGCCGCACGCGGGGACGCGGCCGGTGCACGACGCCGACCAGGCGGATGACGGCTGGACGCTCGTAGGTGCGGGAAACGGTGCGGATAAACCCCCGCCCGTTCTCCATCACCGTGGCTTTGCCCGCCATGAGCAGCCCCATAGCCCGTTTCGTGTTGCACACGTGGATCGGCTCATAATTGCCGTTGAGCACAAGAACAGGTTGATTCATGTGTCGCTCTGTTCGGCGTCGGATTGCACCTCATACGGGGTACGCTGCTCTGCCACCACTGGTACTGCTGCCGCTGCGACCGACTCCCACATCTCCCCGACCGTTTCTCTGTCCTCCAGCGGGCCGTCCGGCTTTCCGCCATCCAAATACCACCACCAGTACTCCTCCGGCTCAAATCGCCAGATGTGCTTGTAGAGTTCCAGTTCATTCACCAGGTAGTCGGTGTGGGCGCGCAACGTGGCGTCCAGTCCCTCGATCTCGGCCAGCGTAGCCGGGTCCACATTCTCCCGCCCCAACTGTTCCAGCGCCCATCCCACCCCGTCACGGTAGCTCAGATACGCGACAAATTCCATCAGGTCCCAGGCATGCAACTGTGCCACCAGTCTGCGATAGAAGTTCATGCAGACCTCCAGTTCCTTTCTGGGATCCTCAAAGTCTGGCTCGTAAACGTACACCTCACCACCTCACACCGACGAATAGATGCGTCTGTTCACCCCATCGTTCGCAATAGTGTTTTCTGGCCCTGGGTCTCATACAATGAATGATCTCCCTGGTCAGTGGATCGTAGACCACCAATACATTGCTCAGAACCCACTTCTGGAATGGCAACCTGTGGGTGTAGAACCCCCACACCAGCCGATCGCGGTATCCGTAAACGCATAGTTCAACATAAGAGTACCCGGCAACTACTGCTGGCAGTCGCCCAAACTCTTGCTCAGTCAGAGACCGGTGCATGTCTCTGGCAGCACGCCAGTCACCGGCGTGCTGGGTGATTTCATGTTGCCAGTGATTCCACTGCCCTGCTTCCGCTGATTCCAGCAGCGCAGTGACCATCTCTTCCGGTGTAGGATGCAGAATGTCCACGGATAGCCTACTAACGAGTATAGCACACCTGATTTAAGTCGTCAAAGACCTGCTGGCCCTTTCCTCCCACAGCCGTGCCAGCCGCCGGTACTTTACCGCCTCGTAGTAGGCCATCAGCAGGCTCAGCCGCAGCCCGTGCCACCCGTCGCGCATTCCCCGCAGCGTCACGAAGCGCCACCAGAACTGGCGCATGGCCTGGCGATACGGCGTGTAGAAACGTGGACGGGCTCCCTGCTGGAGGAGAATCCCGGCGTCGTAGTCAGTGTACTTTTCCTGGCGCGCGATAAAGTCGGCCAGGTCGGCGTAGTTGTAATGGATCAGGGGATTCTGCAGGTGCCCCTCTGGCCCATCCACCACTGCGACCTCGTGCACCGGGCGCTGCCAGCGGGCGTACCCCTGCCGGACCAGGCGCAGTTGGTAGTCCGGGTACCAGCCCGCCCCCAACGTCAGCCGGCCGAAGATATAGTTGTGGCGCGGCACCCACCAGGCCACCTCCGCCCGGCCTCCTGCCGTCACCGCCCGCACCTCCGCCGCCAACTCCGGTGTGGCCCGCTCGTCGGCGTCCACGAAGAAAATCCACTCCGCCTTCACCCGCTCCAATGCGGCGTTGCGCTGCTGGGCATAGTTCTCGAAGGGATGCTGGAACACCACTGCTCCCGCCTCTCGGGCCAGGTCCAATGTCCTGTCGGTGCTGAAGGAGTCGAAGACCACCCGCTGGTCCGCCCACGCCAGGCTCTCCAGGCACGCCGCGACGTTCCGTTCCTCGTTCAGCGTGAGGACGATGGCGGTGAGGGGGGGGGCCGGTAGGTTGGTAGGCTGGTAGGTTGGTAGATTGGTCATAGGGACAATACGGTCTGATAGGGCTCCAGGTGCGCAGCCAGTTCGGCTGCGTTGATCTGGCCCCGGCGGCAGGCCATGCGAGCCTGGTGTATCTTCCAGTACATCCCCAGCCGCACGAGCCTGCGAGCCAGGTGGCGCTTCAGCGGTGCGTAGTGCCTGTCGTAGAGCCGCAGGCGGCTACGCCACAGTGCGACAAATGCAGCGGCACGCACCTGTTCCGTGCTCCTTCCGGCGTGGTGCACGACCTGAGCAGCCGGTACACATAGCGCACGCCAGCCGGCCTTGCGCATGCGCCAGCACCAGTCAATCTCTTCACAGTACATCCAGAAACCCTCGTCCAGCAGGCCCACGTCGGCGATGGTCTCCGCCCGCACCATCATCGCCGCTCCCAGCGGATGATCTACCGGGAAGGGGCTTTCCCCCTCGTAGAGGTGGCGCGGGTAGCGGCCGTTGAGCGGCGAGTCGTAGAGGCGCGGGGGCAGGTAAAACAGGTCGAAGGCCAGTTGGATCAGGCCTGGAAAACGGAAGGCACCCTGCTGAAGGGCGCCATCGGCGTAGAGCAACTTCGCCCCGGCCACGCCGGCCTGGGGGTTGGCCTCCAGCGCTGCCAGGAGCGCTGCTGTGGCCCCGGGCTGTACCTCGGTGTCGGGGTTCAGCAGCCAGATGGTCGGCGTGTTGCGTGTTGCGTGTTGCGTGAGGATGGCTCTGAGCGCCAGGTTGTTGCCGGCGGCGAAGCCGAGGTTCTCGTGGCTGACGAGGAGGTGCGTGGTAGGGAACGTTTGGGCCACCATCTCCGGCGTGCCGTCGGTGGAACCGTTGTCCACCACCCAGACCTGGGCCTCCAGGCCTGAGCGGTCCAGGTCCTCGAAGAGGGAACGCAGGCAAGACCCCAACAGGTCCCGCACGTTCCAACTGACGATCACGACAGCCAGAGCGGACGATGGGTGCATTCAAACGGCCATTCTCGATAATTTGTGGATACAGCTAGCATAGTCTGGGAAGCCCATTTTGTCAAGCGGGTCTTTTCCCCTCCCCCGCAGGGAGGGGTAGGGGGAGGGTGGATATCACGACAGTACGTGCCTCCCACCCTCACCCCAGCCCTCTCCCTGGGAGGGAGAGGGAGCGGGACTTGTGACCGCTTGCCCAGGGAGCCTGGCGCAGCAGTGACCACACCCTCGCCGTAGGCAGGGGCTTTATGCTTGACTTGCCCGACGATAGCACATATAATACTCACTACGTGAATATTCACTTTGTGGGTAACAGGGAGAACACAGGATGAGCGATCGCAAACGACTGCCGATGGAACAGGCCCTCCTGGGGCTCCTGATGCCGGGGCCGCTGCACGGGTACGACCTGCACCGGCGCGTCGAGGCAGAACTGGGCTGGATCTGGACCATGGGCCTCAGCAACGTCTACGCTGCCTTGAAACGGCTCGAACAGGCCGGCCTGGTTGCATCCACCCTCAACTCCCAGGAGAACCGCCCGCCCCGCAAGGTCTACCGGACCACGCCCGCCGGGGAGAAGAGTTTCCTGGAATGGGTGCGGCGTTCCGTGCCCACCATCCGCGACATGCGCGTGGAATTTCCCGCCAAACTCTACTTCTTCCACGCCCTGGGTTTAGACGGGGTCGAGGAACTGCTCGCGGCTCAGGAGGCGATTTGCCGGGAACGGGTCGCCCAGTTGGAACAGCGTATGGCCCAATGTAGCCCGCACGACTTTGACCGGTTGGTATTTGACTTTCGCCGCCGCCAGATCGAAGCGATCCTGGCGTGGCTCGATGCCTGCCGGCAGGAGGCTGCGTTATGATCGAGGTGCGCGGGCTGGACGTGCGCTACGCGGAGTCCCACGCGCTGCGAGGCGTAGACCTCTCTATCGCGCCCGGCTCCTTCGTCCTGATCGGCGGGCCGTCCGGCGGCGGCAAGAGCACGCTGGCCCACGCGCTGATGGGGCTGCTCCCTCAGACCATCCCGGCCGAAGTGCAGGGGCACGTTGCAATTGCAGGGCTGGACCCACAGCGGCACAGCGTGGCGCAACTGGCCACGCGGGTCGGGCTGGTGTTCCAGAACCCGGCCACACAACTGTTCACCGCGACGGTGGAAGAGGAAGTGGCCTTTGGCGCGCGCAACCTCGGGCTCCCGCCGGAGGAGATTGCGGCCCGCGTACAGTTCGCGCTCGAAGCGGCGGGATGCACTCACCTGCAGTATCGCGCAGTGCGCCACCTTTCGAGCGGCGAGCAGCAGCGGGTGGCCATCGCCGCCGTCTTAGGCATGCGCCCCACCGTCCTGATCCTGGACGAACCCACGGCGAACCTGGACGTGGAGGGAGTACGGCTGCTCGTGCAGACGTTGCTCCGGCTACATCGCCAGTTTCAGGTCACGCTCGTCGTCGTCGAACACCGGCTGGCCCCCTTCCTGCCCCATGCCGGCCGGCTGGTCTGGCTTGTGGATGGCCGCGTCGTTGCCGACGGTCCTCCCTTCCAGACCTTGGCGCGGGTGGAGCCCTCACCTCACCCCCTGGCCCCCTCCCCTCTCCCAATGCTTGCCCTGAGCGAAGCCGAAGGGTTGGGAGAGGGGAGGGGGAACGGGGGAGGGGTGAGAGCCTCCAGTTCCCTCGTCGCGCTCCAGCGCGTCACAGCTGGCTACGACGGCCGCCCGGTGCTCGAAGACTGTTCGCTCGTGCTGCACCGGGGGGACCTGGCGGCGTTGGTGGGGCCAAACGGGGCAGGCAAGACGACGCTGGCGCGCGTGTTGGCCGGCCTCCTGCGCCCTCGCCGCGGCCGGGTCACCTGGTACACCGACGGGCCAGGTCAACGTGTGGGACTTGTACAACAGAACCCCCTCCACCAATTGGTGTGCGACACGGTGGAGGAAGAAGTCTGGTTCGGTCCGCGCAATATGGGAGCGAAGTGGGCTGGGCGGATGGGGGCGGAGGTAGAGACAGTACTGGCCCAAACTGGCCTGCACCTGTTGCGCCACCGGCCCACGCACGCGCTCAGCGTCGGGCAGCAGCAGCGTACCGCGCTGGCCGCCACGCTGAGCCTGTGCCCGGCGCTCCTGATCCTGGACGAGCCGACGGTCGGGCAGGATTGGGGACACCTGGTGCAGGTTATGGACTTTCTGGCCGAACTCAACCGGGCAGGCCAGACAGTGCTGCTGATCACCCACGACGAGAGGCTGGTCAACAGGTATGCCAGCCGGGTGTGGGAAATGAGAGGAGGCAAGATGCAGGAAGCAAGATGCAGGAAGCAGGAAGCAAGAGGCAATGGGTGAGTTCCCCTGAGTTCCCACGAGTTCCTATGAGTTCCTACGAGTTCTGGCGGGAGGTGAAGGAGTGTCTTCGTACAGTGTGCGCAGTTGGGTCACGATTGGACTGTTCGGTGCGCTGTGGACCGTCGTCGAAATGACGCTGGGAAGTTATCTGCACGTCATCTTTCCCCCCCAGGCCAACACCTTCCTGGCCGGTGTGGTGCTGGGGGGGCTTGGCGTGGCCGTGGCGCTGACCGGCCGCCACTTTGTGCCAGAGCGGGGCTCGGTATTTCTGATCGGCGTCGTGACGGCACTCCTCAAACTGCTCAGCCCGGGCGGGGTGCGGCTGGGGCCATCTGTGGCGATCCTCGTCGAGGGCGCACTGATGGAAGCGGTTCTCTGGCTCGCCTGGCGGCCACGTCGCTGGGCCTTCGTCGCGGGTGGGGCGCTGGCCGTCGGCTGGAACCTTCCCCATAAGTTCATCATGATGCGGTTGCTGTACGGCCAGGGCGTGCTCGAGGTGTACACGAAAATGGTGCAGGAGGGCAGCCGCATGCTGGGGCTGGCCCCTTCGGCAGCCTGGCTGATTCTGGCTATCTTGCTGCTGGTGTACCTGATCGTGGGAGCGATTGGCGGATGGGGCGCGTGGAAACTGGGCGGCGCGGTCGCACGGCGGCTGGGGCGGCGCGACCTGGCCGCCAGCGAGGTGAGCCGTTGAGCCCGTGGGGCTACCTGCTGTTCACCGGCTGGGCCGCGCTCGCCGCCGTCCTGGTCGAGGGCGGGTGGCTGGCGGGCCTGGCGCTGGTGGAAGTGGCCTGTGGCCTACTCTGGAACCGGGCAGGGTTGCGCGTGCTGCGCCAGCCCCACTTCTGGGCCTTCGTCCTGGCTGCGGTGGCCGTGGGGCCGTTTCTGATCGGCGAGCCCGACGTGACGTGGGGGCCCTTGCATCTCTCGCGGGCAGGGCTGCTGGCTGGGCTGGAGATGGCCGGGCGGGCCTTCGTGTTGATGCTGGCGTTGAGCCTGGGGGCTGCCTCGCTCTCACTCTCGGACGTCGTGGCGGTGTTCGACCGGTTGGGGCTGCGGGGGCTGGGGTTTGCCGTCGCCCTGGCGCTGAACCTCCTCGGGACGCTGCAGGAGATGGCGACGGTCGTGCTCCAGACCCTGTGGCTGCGCGGCGGAACGCGGCGGCCCGTACTTGCGCTGCGGCTGTTTCTGATCACGACCGTCGCCAACCTGCTGCGCTACGGGGATGAGGCAGTCAACGCGGCGGCCGTGCGCGCCTTCGACCCGCACAAGCGCCAATCCGTACCGCTGCCGTTGCGCCAGGCCGATCTGTGGCTCTTGCTCCTGCTGGCAGGATGTACCGGCGTGCTGCTGGCAGCACATGTAGTTTGAGAGCAGGTTGAAAGCAGGTCGGACGTCTCGCTTCAGCGAGGATTTCCCGGCTGAAGCCAACCGTCCCAGGCGGGTGGAGAGCAGGTTGGGGACAGACCGGACGTCTCGCTTCAGCGAGGATTTCCCGGCTGAAGCCGGCCGTCCCAGGCGGGTGGAGAGCAGGTTGGGGACAGACCGGACGTCTCGCTTCAGCGAGGATTTCCCGGCTGAAGCCGGCCGTCCCAGGCGGGTGGAGAGCAGGTTGGGGACAGACCGGACGTCTCGCTTCAGCGAGGATTTCCCGGCTGAAGCCAACCGTCCCAGGCGGGTGGAGAGCAGGTTGGGGACAGACCGGACGTCTCGCTTCAGCGAGGATTTCCCGGCTGAAGCCGGACGTCCCAGGCGGGTGGAGAGCAGGTTGGGGACAGACCGGACGCCTCGCTTCAGCGAGGATTTCCCGGCTGAAGCCGGACGTCCTTTGCGGGTCAATTGACAGTTAGGCCATTCTCATTTAGAATACTGACGTTTGACCGATTGGTTTCAGTCACACCGGATCGAAAGACTATGCAAGGAGGTTTGTGGTTTCATGAAAGACTACGCGACAGGACAACTGCGTAACGTCGTCCTGCTTGGGCATGGGAATGCGGGCAAGACCTCGTTGGCGGAGGCGATGCTGTTCACCAGCGGCGCGACCAACCGCATGGGGATGGTCGAGGATGGCACCACCACCAGCGACTTTGACGAGGAAGAGATTCGCCGCCGCATCTCGCTCAACCTGGCCGTCATCCCCGTCGAATGGGGGGGCTGCAAGATCAACCTGTTGGATACCCCTGGCTATACTGACTTTGTCGGCGAGGTCAAGAGCGGGGTCCGCGTGGCCGACCTGGCGCTGATGCTGGTGGATGCCGTGGCCGGTGTTGAGGTAGGGACGGAGTTGGCCTGGAACTATGCTGAGGAGCAAGGGCTGCCCCGCATGGTCGTCGTCAACAAGTTGAACCGGGAGAACGCCGACCTGGACCACACGCTCAAGGTGCTGCAGGATACCTTTGGACAGAACTTTGTCCCCGTCCAACTGCCCATCGGTGCAGAGGCGAAATTTGTGGGCATTGTGGACCTGATCAAGATGCAGGCGCTGATGGGACCTGAGGGGAAGGTCGCCGAGATCCCTGCCGACATGGCCGACCAGGTACAGGAGGCGCGCGTTCTGCTGATCGAAGCCGCCGCCGAGGCCGACGACGAACTGATCATGAAATACCTGGAAGGGGAGGAACTGACCGGCGAGGAGATCCAGCGGGGCCTGCGCGCGGCGATCCTCAGCCGGGCCGCTATCCCGGTCCTGGTGACGGCCGCCACGGCCAACCTGGGCCCACGTGCGCTGTTGGACGCGCTCGTCGCCTACGCTCCTGCCCCGGCCGATCGAGGGCCGGTCACAGCGCAGGGGCCGGCGGGCGAAGAGCAGGTCGAACCGAACGAACTGGCGCCACTGGCGGCGTTGGTCTTCAAGACGACGGCCGACCCCTACGTGGGCAAACTGACCCACTTCCGCGTCTACGGCGGCATGATCGAATCCGATAGCCGCGTCTACAACGCGCGAGCCGAGGTAGAGGAACGGCTGGGCCAACTGTACGTCATGCGCGGCAAGGAGCAAATCCCGGTGCCGCGCCTGCGCGCGGGCGACATCGGCGCGGTGACCAAGCTGACGCACGCGCTCACCGGCGATACACTGTGCGACAAGGGCCACCTCGTGCGCCTGCCGGGGCCGGTCTTCCCCTCCCCGCTCTTCGCCGTCGCGGTCAACCCCACGAGCAAGGCCGACCAGGCCAAACTGGGGCCCACGCTGACCCGCATCTGCGAGGAAGACCCCACGCTGCGCTGGCACCAGGAGCCCAGCACGCGCCAGACGATCCTGGAGGGCATGGGCGAGTCCCACGTGGACATTGCCGTGCGCCGCATGCAGAATCGCTTCGGCGTGGGGGTCGAGACGGCGATCCCCAAGGTGCCCTACCGCGAGACGATCAGCCGCACCTACGCCGACCAGTACCGGCACAAGAAGCAGACCGGCGGCGCGGGCCAGTTCGCTGAAGTGCACATGCGGCTGGAGCCGCTGCCCCGCGACACCGGCTACGAGTACGTGTGGGACGTCTTCGGTGGCGCGATCTCGCGCTCCTACGAGAGTTCGATTGACAAGGGCATCAAGCAGGTCATTGACGATGGGCCGCTGGCGGGTTACCCGGTCGTGGACGTCCGGGCGGTGGTCTGTGATGGCAAGGAGCACCCGGTGGACTCTAAGGACATCGCCTTCCAGGTGGCCGGGCGGGAGGTGTTCAAGAAGGTGATGTTGGCGGCCGGGCCGGTCCTCCTGGAGCCGATCTACGAGGTCACCATCACCGTGCCGGAGGAGTACACCGGCGATATCATCGGCGACCTGAACACGAAGCGGGCGCGCGTGCAGGGGATGGCCCAGTCCACCGGTAAGAGCATCATCACGGCGTTGGCACCGCTGGCCGAGATGCAGCGCTATGCCACCGACCTGCGCAGCCTGACGCAGGGGCGGGGTCTCTTCTTGATGAAGTTGGACCACTACGAGGAGGTGCCGACGCACCTGGTGCAGCAGCTCATCGAAGCGCACCAGCGGGAAAAGGAGAAGGAGAAGGAGAAGTAGCAGGAAGCAGGACGCAAGAGGCAGGATGCAGGATGCAAGGAGAGGCTCGCTCCCGGATGGGGGTGGGCCTCTTTCCGATCCCTGAATCCGATGACAGCGCGCCCGAGGGTTGAACCAAGCGGTCCTTGCGTTTGACAGAGCGATGAGGTTGGTGTACACTACTACAGGCTACCAAACCTGGCGCAAGGTACAGGCATCGAGTATAGAGCATGAAACGTTCTGACACCATTACATCTCTCACCACCGCCGGCGTGCTCGTCGTCGCCGCCTACATCGCCGCGCAGATGCTCGCCGACGTCCTGAGCCTCAAGATCGCGCTCGTCGCCGGCTTCAGCATAGACGCGGGCACCTTCATCTACCCCTTCACCTTCACGCTGCGCGACCTGGTGCACAAACTGCTCGGCCGAGGTGCGGCGCGCACCGTCATCGTCGCGGCCGGTGTCATCAACCTGGTGATGGCAGGGCTGTTTGCCTTCGCCGCCTGGCTCCCGCCCGACCCCGCCTGGCCGCTCCAGCGCGAGTTTGCCGCCGTCCTCGCGCCTGTCTGGCGCATCGTCGTCGCCTCGATCGTCGCCGAGATCGCCAGCGAATTCACCGACACCGAAGTCTACCACCTGTGGGTCACGCGCGTCACGCGCCGCTACCAGTGGGCGCGCGTCCTGGTCAGCAACTCGGCCAGCGTCCCGTTGGACAGCCTGATCTTTTGCTGGGGCGCGTTCGGCGGCCAGTTGCCCGTCCCGACCGTGTGGTCCATCTTCTGGGCGAATGTGCTGGTGAAAGGGGTCGTGACGCTGGTGAGTTTGCCGGGGATTTACCTGGTGCCGGAGAAGAAGGAAGGAGTAGACAAGTAGGAAGTAGACAAGTAGACAAGGCAACATCCCCCTTGTTTCCTTGTCTACTTACCACGAGGGGTATGATGACTGAACCTGAAACCTACACGCTCGACGAGACGCCACCCGGCCACCGCTCCGGCTTCGTCGCCGTCATCGGGCGGCCCAACGTCGGCAAGTCCACGCTGATGAACCAACTGGTGGGGCAGAAGGTGGCCATCGTCTCGCCCAAGCCGCAGACCACCCGCTCCCGCATCCTGGGCATCCTCACGCGCGAAGACGCGCAGGTTATCTTCATAGACACGCCCGGCCTCCACGAGCCGCGCCACAAGTTGGGTCAGGCCATGGTCGCCACGGCCACGCGCGCCATCCCAGACGCCGACGTCGTGCTCTTTCTGGTGGACGTCTCGGTGCCGCCCACCGACGAGGACCGGCTGATCGCCGGGCTGCTCCGCGAGCACACGCAAGCCCCGGTCATGCTGGTGCTCAACAAGATGGACCTCCTGCCGGCGGAAAAGGTCAAGCCGCATACCGAGGCGTACTGGGAACTGGCGCCGTATTACCGCGAGTGGATGATGACGATCGCCACCGCAGGCGTGAACCTGGACAAACTGCTGGCGCTGATCGTCGGCGTGCTGCCGGAGGGGCCGCGCTATTACCCGGGTGACCAGGTCACCGACCAGACCGAGCGGGAGATTGCGGCCGAGTTGATCCGTGAGCAGGTGTTGCGCTTTGCCCGCCAGGAGGTGCCACACGCCGTCGCTGTCGTCGTCGAGGAGTTCAAGGAACGGGAGAGCGGAGTGCTCTACGTGGCGGCCAGCGTCTTCGTCGAACGGGAATCCCAGAAGGGGATCGTCATCGGCCGCCAGGGCCAGATGCTACGCCAGATTGGGGCGGCGGCGCGGCAGGAGATCGAGCGCATGGTCGGCGGCCAGGTCTACCTCGACCTGTGGGTCAAGGTGCGCAAGGGCTGGCGGCGGGACGAGCAGGAGTTGCGCCGCCTGGGGTACGACGTGAAGTGAGAGGTACCACACGTGCGTTGACGGGCGCGGCCAGTTGTGCTATGATGGCCGTGAGGAGGTGAGCGGATGTCTCAGGCGATGATAGAATTGACACACCCGGCTCCTATGGTGGCTATTCCGGCGTTAGAGCAGCAGAAGCCATTCCAGGAAAAGAAGGTCTGGACGGCCGATGATCTGCTGGCCCTGGCCGACGACGAGAACCGGTATGAAATCGTGCGGGGGGAACTGATGATGATGACACCAGCAAGCGTCCGGCATGGCAAGTTTGCTGCTCGCCTGGTGCGAGCAATTGGGAGCCACGTTGAGCAGCACGCACTGGGTGAGGCTTACACGGCTGAACCTGGCTTCCAGTTGGAAGCCAAGCCGTTGACCATCCGCGCTCCGGACGTCGCCTTCGTGCGGCGGGAACGCATCCCCCCCGCAGGAGAGCCGGAAGGCTTTTGGGCTATCGCGCCTGACCTGGTGGTCGAGATCGTCTCCCCCTCGGAGACGGCCGAAGAAGTGCACGCGAAAGTCGCCGATTATCTGCGGGCCGGCACGCAGTTACTGTGGCTCGTCTACCCTGCCAGCCGGACGGTGATGGAGTATCGTCCTCCCATGCAGGCGCAGCGGCTGACCGTCGAGGATGACCTGGACGGCGGCGACGTCGTGCCGGGGTTCCGTTACCCATTGAAGCAGCTGTTCGTGTGAGCGCTCGTCGTGCGCTTGACAATACCGCCGGTTAGGGTAGAATTATGAGTGTGCCGAGGTAGCTCAGCCTGGTAGAGCACCTGACTGAAAATCAGGGAGTCGTCGGTTCAAATCCGACCCTTGGCACTGCAACCGGAGGCCCGCCTGAGAAGACGGGTCTCCGGTTTTTCGGTCCTGAGGGTTACGTAGGGCAAGTTGCCAAACTTGCCCGCCATCCTATCCGTCATTCCGAGGAGCGCAGCGACGAGGAATCTCCCCCTTGACTTCCACGCCAACCTGCAATACACTGCGTACGATGAGATGAAAACGTCTAAAGAGCAACCACTGGTACAGAAGGTTGATTGCGTGCGACTCTACGTGTCGAATCTGGACGCCGGCCTTGCCTTCTATCGTGACCAACTGGGCCATAAACTCATCTGGCGTACCGACGAGGCGGTCGGCCTGCGGTTGGGCGAGAGTGACACAGAGATCGTGCTGCACCTGGAGCCCGGGGAGCCGGAGATAGACCTGCAGGTGGATTCGGCGGATGAGGCTGCGATGCGCTTTGAAGAGGCCGGGGGCAAGATCGTGGTACCGCCATTCGACATCCAGATCGGACGCGCGGTAGTCGTGCAGGACCCTTGGGGCAACCAGGTTGTGCTGCTGGATTCAAGCAAGGGGCTACTGGTCACCGATGCAGAAGGGAATGTGCTTGGGAATGTTGGTCAGCGCCTGTGCCGTTTGCGTCGTTGCTGGCGCCGCTTCCCTTCCCCTGCTTGCGCCCGCTCTGCACGCAGGCTCTCCAGGCGGCCGAGTACATCCTCTCGATCTTCCAAACCCGGGCGCTCCAGGGCACGTCGCAGAATTGCCTCTGCGCGCTCGTAGTCTTTGGGGCTGTCGCGGAACAGCCAGTACATATCCGACCAGTTGATGTATCCCCACGCCCAGTCAGGATTGGCCTCGATCAGCGCCTTGAACCTGGCTTCGGCAGTCTCGACCTCGCCCAGCCGCCAGAAGGATTCGGCCTCAGCCCGCAGAAAGTTCCCCCGCATCAGCCACTCTACGTCGGGGAAGGTCGCCAGGAACTCCTGGCAGTAGCGGGTGCGGAGTCGGTGATACCTGGGATCATCTATGCCAGCGTTGTCCAGTTCTTGCTCGAAATCCTGGCACCAGTTGAACACTGCTTGTGTCCCGCGGAAGTCCTCGTCCAGCGCCTCCAGCGTGTTCCGCTCTGGGGTCACCTTCTCCTTGAGCCACTCCCACACCTGCCACCAGGCATCGCAGGCTTCGGCAATGCGGCGTGCCTCCACCAGGTCGTATCCTGCCTGCATCCGCTCGTTAATCTGCTCGAAACAGACGCGATCCGGGAGCAGCCGCTTCCAGAGGACGATGGCCGCCATCCAAACAAAGTCCTCGTCGTAGCGCCCTTCGGGACGGAAGGTATAGCGTGCATACCACTCGTCGGCCAGGCGCGCTGCCGAGTCGTGCCGTTGAGCGGCCTGCCGGAAGTCCTCTGGGGTCACGGCGACTCCCAACCGGTTGAGGCGGGCGAAGATTTTGGCGGTGGACATCGGCTCGATCTTCTCGAAGGTCCACCCCTCTTCGATTCTCTTCAGCAGTCTCCTGCGGAAGTCTGGATCACTGAACAGGTCGTCCATGTTTCTATACATCACCGCCTCGAAAATGTGGGACAAGATGCCATCTTGTCCAATCCGCGCATCTACTCAGCCGCGGTCTGGAAAAACATTATGTACCGTTTTCAGCCATCACGCCTCTTGCGCTTGCTCCTCTTGCGCTGCGAGGTACGTTTGGGTCTTGCTGGGCCAGCAGGCTGCTGGGGTGGCCGGGACAGTTCGACGAGGTTGACCGGGCGCTGCGCTTCTCCCTGACCCCGCATCCCGTCCAGTTCAGTGGCAAAAGGTGCTCCCTGTTCCGGTT